>ENA-UOJG01001067-UOJG01001067.1-human-gut-metagenome-genome-assembly--contig:-C47-NODE-1067-length-32049-cov-138.540633_pt1 | contig 32049 bp, 24 predicted proteins | sample MGYA00242340_ERZ723887 | MGnify/ENA metagenome assembly ERZ723887 | reverse complement strand
CTCCCACCATGAGTGAGGAAGAAGCTCTGATTCTGGAGCAGGAAGGGCGCGCGGCGCTTTCGGAAATGGGCGAGTTTGTGCCTGATTTTGATGACGCCATTTCTCAGGCTGAGATTGACGAGCCTCCCGCACACCGTCCTGCGGTATCCATCCCCATTGACGGCGAGTGGCAGGACTTTCCCAGCGTCGCCGCTGCGGAGCAGGCCGCTTATGCCGACTTCAAGGCGGAAAGCCATCGCAATGCGCAGAATTTTCACATCACCGATGATGCCCTCGGCGTCGGCGGCGCAAAGGCGAAGTTTCGGGCAAATATGGCGGCGATCCGCCTCCTGCAAGAGCTGGAGTTTGAGGGCTTACAGGCCAGCCCGGAGCAGCAGGAAATCCTCTCCCGCTATGTGGGCTGGGGCGGTCTGGCCGATGCGTTCGATGAGAATAAGCCAAACTGGTCGGACGAGTTTGCAGAGCTGTACGCCACACTTTCCCCGGAGGAATACGCTGCGGCCAGAGCGTCCACGCTGAACGCCCACTACACCAGCCCCACCGTCATCAAGGCGATCTATGAAGCGGTCGGCAATATGGGCTTCCAGAGCGGTAACATTCTGGAGCCGTCTATGGGCGTCGGCAACTTTTTTGGCCTGCTGCCGGAGCAGATGCAGGGCAGCAAGCTCTACGGCGTGGAGCTGGACAGCATCACCGGACGCATTGCCAAGCAGCTTTATCCCAAGGCGGACATTACCATCGCGGGCTTTGAAACAACGGACAGAAAAGACTTTTACGACCTCGCCGTGGGCAACGTCCCGTTCGGACAATATCAGGTAGATGACCGGGCTTATAACAAGCTCGGTTTTTCCATTCACGACTACTTCTTTGCAAAAACGCTTGACCAAGTGCGTCCGGGCGGTGTGATCGCGTTCGTGACCTCCCGCTACACGATGGACAAGCAATCACCCGAAGTCCGCAGGTACATCGCGCAGCGGGCGGAGCTGCTGGGTGCCATTCGTCTGCCCAACAATGCGTTCCGCGCCAACGCCGGTACGGATGTGGTTTCGGACATTCTCTTTCTCCAAAAGCGTGACCGTCCCATTGAGATCGAACCGGATTGGGTACACCTCGGCCAGAACGAGGATGGCTTTGCCATCAACCGCTATTTTGTTGACCACCCGGAGATGATCCTCGGCAGGCAGACCTCCGAAAGTACCCAATACGGCAAGCAGGACTTCACCGTTGTCCCCATTGAGGGGCTGAAACTTGTAGATCAGCTCCATGATGCAGTGAAAAACATTCGCGGCACCTATCAGGAGGCGGAACTGCCAGAGCTGGGCGAGGGCGAACAGATCGACACGTCTATCCCCGCAGACCCCAATGTGAAAAACTACTCCTACACCGTGGTGGGCGGCGAGGTGTACTACCGGGAAAATAGCCGCATGGTCAAACCGGAGCTGAACGCCACCGCCGCCGAGCGTGTCAAGGGCATGGTCGCGCTGCGGGATTGCGTGAATGAGCTGATTGCCCTGCAAATGGACGAGTACAGCGCAGAAAGCCGGATTCAGGAAGCGCAGACCGAGCTAAACCGCCTCTATGATGCGTTCTCCGCAAAACACGGCCTGATCAATGACCGTGCGAACCGTCTTGCGTTCTCTGACGATTCCTCATACTATCTCCTGTGTTCGCTGGAAGTGCTGGATGACGACGGAAAGCTGGAGCGCAAGGCGGATATGTTCCACAAGCGCACCATCAAGCAGCAGCGCAGCGTAGATTCTGTGGATACCGCCAGCGAAGCCCTTGCTGTCTGCATCGGAGAAAAAGCCTGCGTCGATCTCGACTTTATGGCCTCCCTCATGGGCGGCAGCGAGAAAATCCCGCAGATCGTTGAGGATTTGAAGGGTGTCATTTACAAGGAACCCAACAGCGGCCCGTTTGACTTGGAGGACGGCGGCGAGCATTGGGCGAAGGGCTGGCAAACGGCGGACGAATATCTCTCTGGCAACGTCCGGCAGAAGCTTCGCACCGCGCAGCGTGTGGCAGCGCGCGACCCATTCTTCGCTGGGAATGTGGACGCCCTGATTGCTGCCCAGCCGAAAGACCTTGAAGCCAGTGAGATTGAGGTGCGGCTGGGTGCGACATGGTTTGATAAGAAGTACATCGAGCAATTCATGTACGAAACCTTTGAAACGCCCCGCTATCTGCGCGGACAGATCGAGATCAGCTATGTCCCGTACACCGCAGAATGGCAGGTTTCCCGCAAGAGCATGGTGCGCTACAACGACGTGGCGGCATTCACCACCTACGGCACAGACCGTGCCAGCGCCTACCGGCTGCTGGAGGATGCGCTGAATCTCCGCGACATTCGTATCTACGATACCATTGAGGATGCAGACGGACGGGAGCGCCGTGTCCTCAACGCCAAGGAAACCACCCTTGCCGCGCAGAAGCAGCAGCTTATCCGGGATGCGTTCAAGGACTGGATTTGGAAAGACCCGGAGCGGCGCGAAACGCTGGTACGGCAATACAACGAGGAAATGAACAGCACTCGTCCCCGCGAGTATGACGGCAGCCACATCGTTTTCTCCGGTATGAACCCGGAAATCACCCTCCGGGAGCATCAGAAAAACGCCATCGCCCATGTGCTGTACGGCGGGAATACGCTGCTGGCACACGAGGTCGGCGCGGGAAAAACCTTTGAAATGGTAGCCTCTGCGATGGAATCCAAGAGGTTGGGACTGTGCCAGAAATCCATTTTTGTCGTGCCGAACCATCTGACGGAACAGTGGGCGTCCGAGTTTCTGCGGCTCTACCCTTCGGCCAATATCCTTGTCACTACCAAGAAGGACTTTGAAACCCACAACCGCAAGAAATTCTGCGCCCGTATCGCCACCGGCGACTATGACGCTGTTATCATCGGCCACTCGCAGTTTGAGCGTATCCCCATCAGCCCGGAGCGGCAGGAGCGGCTCCTTCATCAGCAGATTGAGGAAATCACCGATGGCATTCAGGATACCAAGCTCGCAGGCGGCAACAGCTTTACCATCAAGAGCTTGGAGCGCACGAAAAAGGGGCTGGAGGCGCGGCTGAAAAAGCTGCAAGCCAGCGACCGCAAGGATGATGTGATTTACTTTGAACAGCTCGGCGTAGACAGGATGTTTGTGGACGAGTCGGACAATTATAAAAATCTTTTCCTCTATACGAAGATGCGCAACGTGGCAGGGCTTTCCACCACCGATGCGCAGAAATCCTCGGATATGTTCTCCAAGTGCCGCTACATGGATGAGCTGACCGGCGGGCGCGGCGTGGTGTTTGCCACCGGCACCCCGGTTTCCAACTCCATGACAGAGCTTTACACCATCCAGCGCTATTTGCAGCATGACCGGCTGCAAGAGATGGGTATGGGACACTTCGATTGCTGGGCAAGCCGCTTTGGAGAAACCACCACCGCGCTGGAGCTTGCCCCGGAGGGAACCGGCTACCGGGCAAGGACGCGCTTTGCAAAGTTTTTCAACTTGCCCGAATTGATGAATCTGTTCAAAGAGGTCGCCGACATCAAAACGGCGGATCAGCTCCACTTGCCCACGCCGGAGGTTGCGTATCACACCATCGCCACCAAACCCACACAGATCCAGCAGGACATGGTGAAAGCCCTCTCGGAACGAGCGTCCAAGGTACACAGCGGTGTGGTCAGCCCGGATGTGGACAATATGCTCAAAATCACCTCGGACGGACGCAAGCTGGGGCTTGACCAGCGCATCATCAATCCCATGCTCCCCGACGAGGAAACCACCAAGGTCAATCAGTGCGTGGCGAACATTCTCCAATACTGGCGTGACGGCGAGGAGGAAAAACTGACACAGCTTGTGTTTTGCGACATTTCTACGCCAAAGACCACGCCCTCGCAGCGGGCGGCAAAGGCTTCCCCCGGTACGCTGGACAGCCCGGAAATTCATGCGCTGGAGAGCGCGATTTCATTGGAGGAAAGCTCTGACACGCCGTTCACGGTCTATGAGGATGTGCGCCAAAAGCTCATTGACGCCGGTATGCCCCCGGAACAGATCGCGTTCATCCACGATGCCAATACGGAGGTCAAAAAGCGGGAACTGTTCGCAAAGGTACGCAGCGGTCAAGTGCGCGTCCTGATGGGCAGCACGGCCAAGATGGGCGCGGGCACCAACGTGCAGGATCGTTTGGTCGCACTTCACGATTTGGATTGCCCGTGGCGTCCCCGTGATCTCACGCAGCGAAAAGGCCGCATCGAGCGTCAGGGCAATCAGAACAAGCTCGTTCATGTCTGCCGCTATGTGACCGAAGGGACGTTTGACGCCTACCTCTGGCAGACCGTTGAGAACAAGCAGAAATTCATCTCTCAGATCATGACCTCAAAATCCCCGGTTCGCTCCTGTGAGGACGTGGACGCTACGGCGCTGTCCTTTGCGGAGATCAAAGCGCTATGCGCCGGTGATCCCCGCATCAAAGAGCGCATGGATTTGGACATCGAGGTGTCCAAGCTCAAAATTATGAAAGCAGACCACAACAGCAAGCAATTCCGCTTGGAGGACAGTCTGCTGAAATACTTCCCGGAAAAGATAGAGGAACACAAGGGCTTTGTTCGTGGGCTGGAGGCGGATATGCAGACCCTCGCGGCGCATCCGCTCCCGGCAGAGGGCTTTGTCGGCATGGAGATTCGCGGCGACCGGCTCACTGATAAGGAAAACGCCGGTGCCGCGTTGCTGGATACCTGCAAGGAGGTCAAGGGCAAAGACCCGGTACAGATCGGCAGCTATCGCGGCTTTACCATGTCCGTTGCTTTTGATTCCATGTGGAAAACGTACACTCTGACGCTGAAAGGCCAGATGACCCATCGCGTTGAACTCGGTTCGGATGCCAGAGGCAACCTTGTCCGCATTGAGAACGCACTGGATAAAATGCCGGAGCGTTTGCGCAGCGTTCAGGAGCAGCTTGAAAACCTCTATAACCAGCAGGCAGCGGCAAAGGCTGAGGTCGGCAAGCCATTCCCGCAGGAGCAGGAGCTGGCCGCGAAAACTGCGCGGCTGATTGAGTTGGATATGGAGCTGAATCTGGACGGCAAGGGACAGCCGCAGCCTGAGCAGGCGATTGCAAAATCGGCGCGGCCTTCCGTTCTGGATAGGCTGAAAGCGTCGCCTGTTCATGGCGCACCGGAAAAGCCCCACAAAAAAGAAATGGAGGCACGATAATGAAAAATCTCCCCGTTTACAAGCACCCGGCAGCCTACGCCAGAGAGCATGACGAGCTTGCGGCCTACCGCGCTTCCAATCAAGCGAACACGGCCTGCAAGGAAGCGATTGAAGCCGCCATCCGTGACCACTACCGGGATAACCGGCTGGATGCAGCGGCGGTCGATCAGGTGGTGCAGCAGTTCGGCTATGACCGCACGTTCCATGTCCTTGCCATCACCGTCTGTCAAGCGGATTGGGACAGACGGTATTCACCCGACAACCGGGCATGGGCAAACGCCATGTCCATCCCCGCCAATCCCGACACATGGGGTACTGACCGCAACTGCTATCTGGCCGTCAACAGCCATCCCGGTCTGGTCGATCTGTTTCTCAGCCAGACCCGCAAAGCCTATGCGCAGGAGCAGCAGAAAACCTCTGTCCGGGACAAGCTGAAAAAGCCGCCTGAAACAACTTCGCCGAAAATTTCGGCGAAGTCCAAAGCCCCGGAGCGTTGAGCGATGGCAAAACGCAAGCGGGATATTCAGCTCAAATTCCGCGTCACGCCGCAGGAGCGGGAAATGATTGAAACGAAGATGGCGCAGTTCGGCACCACCAACATGGCGGCGTATCTCCGCAAGATGGCGATTGACGGATATGTGGTGAAGCTCGACCTTCCGGAGCTGCGGGAGCTGGTGTCCCTGCTTCGGTATTCCAGCAACAACCTCAACCAGCTCACCCGCCGCGCCCACGAAACAGGCCGCATCTATGAGGCCGATCTGGAGGACATTCAGCAAAGTCAGGAGCGGATATGGACGGCGGCAGAGAAAATTGTTTCCTCGCTGGCGGCGCTGAAATAAGTCGCAGGGGCGGCGTAATAACCGCCGCCCCTGTTCACACAAAGCAAAAGCCCCGACGCAAAACAGCATCAGAGCTTCTACGGTTCCAGATTGTTTTCATCAAACAGCGGCGAGGCAAAAAAGCTGCTCAGGTCGATCTCCAATCCCTGACAAAGCTCGTGGATGATCCGCAGCTTCATAGACGGGTATGCGCAGTTCACAAGATTACCGATGGTGGACTTCGGTACGCCGCTTTTCATATAAAGCTGATACTGCGTCATGCCACGCTCCTGCATCAGCTCAACCAAACGCCTGCTGACGGCTTCATTCAACTGCAAGTACCACACCTCCCGTCCCTGTAACTGTACCAACATTATATTTCCCATCTGGAGAAAATTAGTTCAGGTAGCTGTACTAAAGAAGGATTATGTGATATGGTTAGATGTCGGGCAAAAGGCGAAAACTATTCGTATGACTTTGCCGCATCCTTGCAAAACACTAATGAGCAAAGTAATCTAATATCAGAAAGAGATTTGACCGCTTGGAAAGGAGCTGCGGAACGTATGCTGACAAACGAAATTGTGCTGAAAGTATTTTCTGACTACCTCAACCGCGATACGGATTTTGAAGTTGTCCTGACCAGCAGAGGCTACACGGTCATGGGTTTTGACAACCACCGTCAGGACTGGAACACCGTGGACTTTTGCCCTACGCCCGAAGATTTGTTGGATTCTCTGCTGGATGCCTATGAGAATTTTCGCATGATGGAGATTACGGGTGGAGATCGTGACCTGACCGAAAAGGAAGAAGCAAAGCTCGCCAAAGAGCGTGACGCGCTGACCGCACTTTGTGAAAAGGAGGCCGCAAAATGTTCATCCTGAAAATTCTCTTTGCGCCGCTGTCGCTTATCCTGTCCCTGTTCGTTTGGCTGTGCGCGGGGCTGCTGTCCTGTTCCGGCTTCGTGTTCAAGCTGGCAAGCGGACTGCTCTCCCTGCTGGCTTTCGCCGTGCTGATTACCTACTCCGCAAAGAACGGCATCATCCTCCTTGTGCTGGCGTTTCTGATCAGCCCGATGGGACTTCCGCTGCTGGCTGTGCAGGGGCTTGGCAAGCTGCAAGACGTGAACACCGCCATCAAAAACTTCATCCATAGTTAAAGCACAAGCCGGGGCGAACGCCTCGGCTTGCTTTTCTAAAATCGTTGTTTACTTTCTTGCTAATCTCGGATATAATATTAGCAAGAAGGAAGTGATAACATGACCGCCTACGACCGGCTTGACCTGCTTTTTCAGCAAAACAATGGGATCGTCAAAACCGCGCAGGTTTTGGAAATCGGTATTGCCAAGTCCACGTTTTACGCCTACGCCAAGCAGCGCGGCGTGGAGCAGGCAGCGCACGGCGTTTATGTTTCGCCCGACGCATGGACGGACGCCATGTACCTGCTGCACCTTCGCTGTGCGCAGGCCGTATTCTCCCATGAAAGTGCATTGTTTTTCCATGACCTGACGGACCGGGAGCCGAATCCCTATTCCATCACGGTCAAGACCGGCTACAATCCTGCCAGCCTGCAAGCGGACGGCATCAAGGTCTACACCATCAAGAAGGAATTGCATGACGTGGGGATCGTCACGATGAACACGCCGTTCGGGAATCCTGTTCCCGTCTATGATATGGAGCGTACCATCTGCGATCTGATCCGCAGCCGCAGTGGAATCGAGATGCAGACCTTTCAGGATGCCCTCAAGCAATACGCAAAACGAAAAGACAAGGACTTACGGAAGCTGATGCGCTATGCGCAGATGTTCCGTGTTGAAAAACTGCTTCGGCAGTATTTGGAGGTACTTTTATGATAAAAACTGCACGGCAGCTCAAAGACCTGATCCGCAATCTCTCCAAGGACAAATCCGCAGATGCGCAAATCCTAATGCGCAATTACATGATGGAGCGTTTTCTGGAGCGCATTTCTCTTTCGGAATACCGGGACAAGTTTATCCTTAAAGGCGGGATGCTGGTGGCTGCCATGGTCGGCCTTGACGCCCGCTCAACGATGGACATTGACGCGACCGTAAAGGGTGCGACGGTCGGCATCGAAGAAGTAGAGAATATGATTGCCTCCATCATCTCCGTACCGGTGGACGATGGCGTGGAGTTCCGGTTGAAGCGCATTTCCGAGATCATGGACGAGGCCGAGTATCCTGGCATCCGTGTCAGCATGGAAACGGAGTTTGACGGTGTGATAACGCCGCTCAAGATCGACATTTCCACCGGCGACGCCATCACGCCCCGCGAAGTGCGGTACAGCTTCAAACTGATGCTGGAGGATCGCTCCATTGAGATTTGGGCGTACAATCTGGAAACCGTTCTGGCCGAAAAGCTGGAAACCGTCGTGTCCCGCGCCACCACCAACACCCGCATGAGAGATTTCTATGATCTGCACATTCTGAGCCAGCTCCACGGCCAGAGCATCATCCCAGCCGATCTCCGTGCGGCGCTCATTGCAACGGCCAGGAAACGCGGTACAGAGAAGTATCTTGCCGACGCGCCTGCGGCCTTTGATGAAGTCGAGGCCGACCCGAACATGGAAAAGCTGTGGCGGGCTTATCAGAAGAAGTTCTCCTATGCTGCCGACCTGTCGTGGCATACGGTCGTGGAATCCATCCGCAGTCTATATAGATTAGCGCGGGCTGAATAATATGGGAAACAGTAATAAGGTCTGCCCGAACTGCGGCAGAAAGATGAAGCAGCAGTTCATAGGCTTGCAGCATTGCAAATGCGGCATGAGCTGGAAAAAGGACGAAGGCTTTTTCGAACGCACCCCTGATATGATCTTTGCTCTGGAACGACGAACCATTGGAGGAAAGGTAAAACAGGTTCCGATTATCCGCTATCAATCCGATAAATGAAGAATAAAACGGTCTGCTTCGGCAGGCCGTTTTACTTTTCAAGGAGGTGTTCAACATGGCAACCACGCGCCTGATGCCCCTGCACACCGGCAAAGGCCGCACGGTGGGACAGGCCATCAGCGCCATCATCGACTACACCGAAAATCCGCAAAAGACGGACGGCGGCAGGCTGATTACGAGCTGGCAATGCGACAGCCGGATCGCCGATGCCGAGTTTCTTTTCACCAAGAATCAGTACATCCAAAAGACCGGCAGAGTGCGCGGCGAGGATGATGTGATCGCCTACCATCTGCGGCAATCCTTTGTTCCCGGAGAGATCACACCGGAGGACGCGAACCGTTTGGGCTGTGAGCTGGCCAAGCGCTTCACCAAGGGCAATCACGCCTATATCGTCTGCACCCATATCGACAAAGCTCACATTCACAATCATGTGATCTGGAACTCCACCGCACTCAGCCAGGCCCGGAAATTCAGAAACTTTTGGGGTAGCAGCCGCGCCGTGCGGCGGCTCAACGATACCATCTGCATCGAGAACGGCTACTCCATCGTGGAGAATCCGAAGCGCCACGGCAAGAGCTACAACAAGTGGCTGGGCGACAAAAAGAAGCCCTCCCACCGGGAGCGAATCTGCGCGGCCATTGACGATGCGCTGACACAAAAGCCCGATAGCTTTGAAACGCTGCTGGAGCTGCTGCGGCAGGCCGGGTATGAGGTCAAGGGCAAGAAAGTCCCGTCCCTGTTAGGCGGCGAACAGAAAAAGTCCATTCGCATGGATACCCTCGGTGACGGCTATACTCCCGCAGATCTCCGCGCGGTGATTGCAGGTGAAAAGGCGCATACGCCGCAAAAGAACGTCGCCGCGCCGGTCAAACCGGAAAAGCGCAGCGGGAATCTGCTGGTGGACATTCAGGCCAAATTACGCGCTGGCAAGGGTGCCGGTTATGCGCGTTGGGCGACGTTGTTCAACCTGAAACAGATGGCACAGACGGTGGCCTATCTGCAAGACCATGAGCTTTTAGATTACGCCGTTCTCTCAGAGAAAGCGGCGGCAGCGTCTGCTCACTTCAACGAGCTTTCCGCAAGGATCAAATCTGCGGAAACACGCATGGCCGAGATTGCCGTGCTGCGGGAGCATATCGTGGGTTATGCCAAGACCCGCGACACCTACGTTGCCTATCGCAAGGCCGGGTACTCCAAGAAATTTCTTGCAGAGCATGAAAGCGAGATCACGATCCACAAGGCCGCAAAGAACTATTTTGATGGACTGGGCTTCAAGAAGCTGCCCACCATCAAGGCGCTGAATACCGAGTACGCCGAGCTGCTGGCGGAGAAGAAATCCGTCTACGCCGACTACCGCAAGGCCCGTGAGGAAATGAAAGAGCTGCTGACGGCCAAGGCCAATATCGACCGTATTCTGGAGCTGGACAAGGAGCAGGAGGAAGCAAATGAACGACGGGAAAAAGAGGCGGAGCAGCGTTGAGCTGCCCGCCCACAAGCGATTTGCAAAATCGCGCAGCCGATGGATTTATCCATCGTTTCAGAACGCAAACTCTGTGTTCTGCGGGGATTGGGGCAGCGCCCCAACAAGCATGAAACAGGCGGGCTCCGTGTAAACGGAATCCGCCTGTTTTCGCAAAGTGGGTACCGCTTTGCATTGCTTGCCAGTTTCTTGTTCCCGTTCGTAACCCCTCTGAAGCCGTGGTTTTCGATGCCGCATATAGCGTAACGCTTCGCCTCGCACGCGGCCGGTTGACCGTGTCTGCGTCTGCGCCTCGTCGTACCCGAACTGCGCGACATGGCACTCTGCCCCTGCGGGAACGTCCCTGATTTTTTCTGTAGCAGCTTGCATTCGTGCTGAAAATTGACTTTCAGGCGTAAATCGTGTAAACTATATTAGTACATTAGTCACTGCTAACCGAAAAAAGGAGGGCATCCAATGACAAGCGAATACATGAACAACCTCTATCGGGATCTGCTCTCCAATTCACCGCAGACCGTAACGATCCCGATTCCTTCTGATATGGGAACCGGACAAATTGCGCAGGTGGTGACAAAACAGGGTGCCGTTGTTTCAGACTGGAAGATGAATTATTTTTCTGACATGAATGTGCGCGGGATTAACAGCGAGGACTATATTCAAATGCTGTTCTGCCTGAACGACGGCGTGTCGTGGAATATTGCAGGCAGCAGGGAGGGCGCTTGTCTTGCAAAGGGAGAATCCTGCATTTACCGTGGACACGGGAAAATGGAGTCTCTCTGTTATGCGCAAAACAGCGACTTCTATTTTAAGAACATCAAAATTCCCGTTCCATATTTCAAACGTTTATTACAGGACTACTTCGAGGATGGCGAGATTACCGTCTATGAAAAGAAACTGCTGACCGGAATTTCAAAGGTGAGCATAACGCCCTATATGGAGCATATTTTCGCAGAGTTACAAGACTTTACACATTATCGGGGTGGGCTTGGGTATCTGTTTCTGGAAAGCAAAATCCACGAATTGCTGTCAGTATATTTGAGCGAAGTGTTGGAGCTGCGAATCCTCTCGCCGGAATACTGCTGCATATCAAAAAGTGAACGTGATTGCATCATCGAGGCAAAGAGAATCATTGACAGCGAGCTTGCCTTTGCGCCAAGCTGTGAAGGACTGGCAAGGCAGGTTCAAATCAGCGTCTCTAAATTATCAAGGGGATTCTCCATGATGTACGGCATTTCGGTTCATGCGTATGTTATTGAGCAGCGGTTAGAGCGAGCCGCAGGATTGTTATTGGAGAGCAATATGAACATTGGGCAGATAGCGGTTCTTGTGGGTTATACAAAGCCCAGCAACTTTTCTGCTGCATTTAAGAAAAAGTATGGAGTTATGCCAAAAGATTATCGAGAGGCCAGCCGAATCAAATAGGTGCTTTGCATACCCAAAATAAATACCGATTTTGGGTAGAATGAAATTGCTTTTGGGTTGGATATTGGGCATGAAATTGCTAAAATGCGTGGTGTGGTTAGAACACTCTAACCACACCACATTTTCATTTTCTCAGATATAAGGAGGATACTGGTATGAGTTCCCAGAAAAAAAGTTCCCGGCTTGAGGGAAAAGATTTAATTACTATCGGCATCTACACCGTCATCTATGTCGTGATTGTTATGCTGGTGGCGATGCTTGGCTTTATCCCCATTTTTATTCCGCTGATGGCGGTGCTGTGCCCTTTGATTGGCGGCATCCCCTATATGCTGTATGTTACAAAGGCTAAAAAATTCGGGATGACTGCAATCATGGGTTTCCTGATTGGCCTAATCATGGTGTTCTTCGGCAACGGCTATCTTACTATGGTAACTGGTCTCGTTGGCGGCCTGTTGGCCGACGTGATCCTGAAAAAGGCGGACTACAAAAGTGCAAAGAGTACAGTTCTTTCCTGCGGCGTGTTCAGCATCTGGGTGTTTGGCAACTTTGCTCCCATTTTCCTGAACCGTGAAAGCTATATGGTAATGTTGACTGAAGGATACGGCGCTGAATATGCAGCTACCCTTAATACATATATGCCTATGTGGATTGCGCCTATTCTGCTGGTTGCCTGCTTTGTGTTTGGCCTTGTCGGAGGTGTGATTGGGAAAGCCATTTGCAAAAAGCACTTCCAGCGTGCCGGTATTGCATAATGGCGCGGGAAATTCTGCTCAGCAAAAAAACAGAACAAGGGTTACGGCTCGATCCGCGTACAAAACTGTTGCTCATCTTCATCATAAGCATTTTTGTCATGGGTGGAACAGGCGGAGAAGCTATGGGGCTGATCCGCCTTGTTCTTTGTACGGTTCCGGCTATATTGCTGCTTACCTCGAAACAATGTGCAAAAGCTGTGGGCTATATTGCTGTGTTTTCTGCTTTTTATGCTGTTCAAATTTATGTTTTGCCGCACCTTACGGGAATATTGAATTTCCTCGTTCTGTTTACAACAGGATTCTTCTGCCGAATCCTTCCCAGTGTTGCGATTGCTGCCTATGCAGTGAAAACAACAACGGTCAGTGAATTGATTTCCGGCATGGAAAGAATCCATATGCCTAAAGAAGTGACGATCCCCTTAACGGTCATGTTCCGCTTCTTTCCAACTGTCTTTCAGGAGTCAGAAGCAATCAGTGACGCTATGAAAATGCGTGGGATTAAACTTGGAGGGAAAAAATCTTCAAAAATATTGGAGTATAAGCTGATCCCGATGATTACCTGCTCCGTGAAAATCGGTGAGGAACTTTCCGCTGCGGCAATTACCCGTGGCCTCGGCGCTCCTGTCAAACGCACAAACATTTGCCAGCTTAAATTCAATTTTGCCGATGTGGTGCTGATCTTGTTTTGTTGCTTTGTAGTGTTTTGGGCGATTGCTTCCCCGATAATTTCCGCAGGAGGGATTTTGCCATGATAGATTTTCAAAATGTTTCTTTTTCTTATGGTGAAGAATCCAGCGGCGGAGGGATTAGAAATGTCAATCTCACCATAAACACAGGGGAATTTGTTTTACTCACGGGAGAATCCGGCTGTGGGAAAACAACGATTACCCGTTTGGTAAACGGGCTGGTGCCTCATTATTACGAGGGCAATTTAGAGGGCGATGTCCTTCTGGACGGAAAAAGCGTATCAGATACGCCGCTTTATGACTTGGCTGCTATGGTGGGATCTGTATTCCAGAATCCCAAAAGTCAGTTTTTCAACGTGGATACGGATAGTGAATTAGCCTTTGCCTGTGAAAATTTAGGCTATCCTCAGGAGGATATCCTGAAAAGGATTGACCGGACAGTTTCCGATTATCATATTGAAGATTTGATGGGGCGAAGCGTGTTTGCTCTGTCCGGAGGCGAAAAGCAAAAAATAGCCTGTGCTTCATCAAGTGTATTGCTGCCGGGAATTATGGTCCTGGACGAACCATCTTCTAATTTGGATATGGCTGCTATTGATGACCTGCGGCAGGTCCTGAGCCTCTGGAAAAAGCAGGGCAAAACAATTCTGATCGCAGAACACCGCCTTTACTACCTTCACGATCTTGCAGATCGTGTGCTGTATGTAAAAGATGGGGAGATTGAACGGGAATACACGCCTGCTGAATTTGACAGCTTATCGGATGGCACTCGAAAAGAAATGGGGCTGCGGCCGTTTTCTCTCTCGAAGTTGAAGCCTGCGAATCAGTATCAGGCGCATACAGCTAAACAGATGGAATTTCAAAATTTCTGCTTTGCGTATAAAAAGCGGGAACCGGAAAGCCTCCATATTCCGAGTGCAGAACTGCCTGTTGGAGAAACGATTGCCATTATCGGTCTGAATGGCGCTGGAAAATCTACTCTGGCCCGCTGTATTTGCGGACTGGAAAAGAAGTGTGGCCTTTTGCAGGTTGACGGGAAAACCCTTGATTGGAAAGCCCGGCTCAAACATTGCTACATGGTAATGCAGGATACCAGCCATCAGCTATTTACCGAAAGCGTGACGGATGAAGTGCTTCTGAGCATGGACAACAAGGATGAAACTGTTGTGGATAAAATCCTTAAACAGTTTGATCTGCTGGAATATAAAGACAGGCACCCGCTTTCTCTTTCCGGCGGGCAAAAACAGCGGGTAGCGATCGCGTCTGCCATTGTGAGTAACCGGGAGATCATTGTGTTTGACGAACCAACCAGCGGGCTTGATCTCAAACATATGCGGGAAGTTGCGCGTAGTTTGAAGTCACTCGCGGATCAGGGCAAAACGCTTCTTGTTATTACGCATGATCCGGAGTTGGTGATGGCGGGATGTTCGTATGTAGTCCATATGGAAAAAGGGCAAATAAAAGAAAGCTATCCATTGGACGAATCCGGCAGTAAAAAGGTTTTGGATTTTTTCCGAATCCGCCAGTGAATTTTAGAAATTATGAATGTCAGGGCCGCCTTGACTGGACAGAAAGATAATGATAAGAGGCCGCTTTACTTTGGCGGCCTCTTGTTTTTGAAGCACAGACAGTACGGCTCAATATAAGGAGGGCTTATGTTCAAAAAAATCTTTGAGTACGCAGGGCCATATAAGAAAAATATGTATGTGGCCACGGTCGTTGTACTGGTCAGCGTTCTTATGGGCGTCCTGCCTTTTGTGCTGGCCTATCAGGTCATTTCACCATTGGTTATGGGCGATTCTGTTGAGACAGAATTTGTTTTATTGCGTGTTATAGGGGTTTTGATCTGTCTTGTTTTGCAGGCGGTTTTATATGGATGGGGATTATCAATTTCTCATAAAGCAGCATATAACACATTGTTCCGGCTGCGGGTATCTCTGCAAGAGAAGTTTGAGAAACTTCCCCTTGGCATTGTGGAGGAAAAAGGGACAGGGACAATCAAAAAGCTGTTTGTCGATGATGTGGACAGCTTGGAATTGCTCCTTGCTCATTCAGTCCCGGAGGGTATCGCAAATTTGCTGATCCCGCTGGTGATTTATGTTGCTATGTTTTGTGCGGACTGGAAACTGGCTCTTATGTCTTTGGCCTCTATCCCGATCAGCCTGCTCTCCATGGTCATTATGTACTCTGTTGGAATGAAGCGCATGGGTCCCTACTATCAGTCTGCACAGAAAATGAACAACACGATCATTGAGTACATCAATGGTATGGAGGTTGTCAAGGTTTTCAACCGGGAGAGTGAATCTTACGAGAACTTCCGCAAGGATGTAACGGACTATCGGGATTATACCTTGGCATGGTATAAGGCCGCCTGGCCCTGGATGGCGATATACGGAAGTCTGCTGCCCTGCACTGTTATTCTGACTTTGCCTCTTGGGGCATGGTTTGTTCTCTGTGGCATAAGCACTTTACCTGATTTGATTTTAGTCCTCTGCCTTTCCCTCAGCATTGGGATTCCTCTCCTGAAAGCACTGGGCTTTATGGAGACGATTCCGAATCTGAATTATAAGATCACGGCACTTGAACAGATGTTAAATGCGGCACCGCTGCAAGCTGCTGAGGATGATTTCCACGGACAGGATTTTAACATTTCTTACGATCATGTTTCCTTTGCGTATCAGACGACACAGCCTGGCCCAGATGGGAAACCGATAATAGCGGAAAACGAAGTCCTCCACGATATTACCCTTGTGGCAAAAGCAGGACAAAAAACTGCCCTGGTTGGTGAATCCGGTTCTGGCAAGAGCACCCTTGCAAAACTGTTGATCCACTACTATGACCCGCAGAAAGGGAGCATTTCCATTGGCGGGCAGAAACTTTGTGATATGAGCCTGGAGGCATTGAACAGCCGCATTTCCTATGTGGCTCAGGATCAGTACCTGTTTAACACCTCCCTGCTGGAAAATATCCGTCTTGGACGTTTGGATGCTACCGATGAGGAAGTAATGGAGGCGGCGAAGAAAGCCCAGTGTATGGAGTTTCTGGAAAAGCTGCCGCAAGGTATTCACTCCATGGCGGGCGATGCGGGGAAAATGCTTTCCGGGGGGCAGCGCCAGCGAATTTCCCTGGCGCGGGCAATATTGAAGGATGCCCCGATTGTAGTGCTTGACGAGGCCACGGCCTATGCTGATCCAGAAAATGAGGAAAAAATGGAGGCTGCTATTGCGGAGCTGGTGAAGGGAAAAACCTTGGTAGTTATCGCTCACAAACTTCCCGCTATAATGAACGCAGATCAAATATGCGTTATGGATCACGGAAAGATGGTGGCAACCGGAAAACATCAGGAGCTGATTCAAGCTTGCCCAGAATACCAAAAGTTGTGGAAAGCGGCTCAGGACAGCGCCGAGTGGAAAGTATCTACTGCAAAGGAGGGAAGATAAATGTTTGCATTGATTTCAAGAATCCTGAACCTCTCCGGGAGGTATAAAAGCCGTATTCAGGCTGCATTTCTATGTGCATTTGTCGAGTCCATTCTCTCCAAAATGCCGATCTTCATGGCGTTTATTGTCTTGGCCGGGTTTGCTGATAATACGCTGACTGGAAAGACCTGTCTGTTTGTCGGACTTGGATTATTAGCTGTTGTAGTGGTTCAGACAGTGGTTCACTATTTGAGCGACCGTCTGCAAAGTGCCGCTGGATTTATGATCTTTGCTGATAAACGGATGGAGTTGGGAAATCATTTACGAAAAATGCCGATGGGTTACTTTACATCGGGGAATATTGGCAAAATCAGCTCTGTTCTCAGTACGGATATGGTATTCATTGAGGAAGTTTCTATGAGTACCATTGGCAACATGATGAGCTATATGCTGTCTACTTTGGTTTTAGCTGTTTTTATGTTCGTACTGGATTGGAGACTTGGGCTGATTGCGGTAATCATTACCTTGCTGGCATCACTGGTTGCAAAATATATGAATAAGGTTTCCTTCAAGGAGGCTGTCGGGCGTCAAAACCAAAGCGAGAATTTGACGGATGCAGTCTTGTCTTTTGCTGAAGGAATTGGGGTTATCAAAAGTTACAATCTGCTCGGAGAAAAATCTGACGAATTAACGGAAAACTTCAAAAAATCAAGGGATGTCAATACGAAGTTTGAGCAGAAAATGACACCGTGGACCACTGGCTTAAACATTCTCTATGGCGTGGGTATTGCCGCTATCTTCGGGTTATCCGTTTTTTTACATCAGGAAGGCGTACTCTCCCTGGCTTATCTTTTGGGCGTGCTGCTGTTTGTCTTTGATCTCTTTGGACCTCTGAAAGCTCTTTATGGAGAAGCAACCCGACTGACCGTGATGAATGCCGCATTAGACCGCATTGAAGCTGTTTTGGACGAGCCCGAACTTCCCGATAACGGAAATCAACATATTCTGTCACAGGCACAGCCGGATCAGCCAGAAGTACAATTTAGCGATGTGGGCTTCGCCTATCAGGACAAGGAAGTCCTGCACAACATCAGCTTCTCTATGCAGAAGAATACCATGACCGCACTTGTGGGACCGTCTGGCGGTGGCAAATCCACGATTGCGAACCTTCTGGCGCGGCTGTGGGATGTGAAATCCGGCAAAGTGACAATCCGTGGTACAGATATTCGGGATGTACCTCTCGCCGAACTGATGGAACAGATCAGCATGGTTTTCCAGAGGGTGTACTTGTTCCAGGATACCATTTACAACAATATCAGCATGGGTAAACCGGACGCTACCGAGGAAGAAGTCTATGAGGCTGCAAAAAAAGCCCGCTGCTATGATTTTATCATGGCGCTGCCAGATGGATTCCAGACAGTCATCGGTGAAGGCGGCGCTACTCTGTCCGGCGGCGAAAAGCAAAGAATCTCTATCGCCCGCTGCATTTTGAAGGACGCACCGATTGTCATTCTGGATGAAGCGACTGCAAGTGTTGATACCGATAATGAAAGCTATATCCAGGAGGCAATCAATGAGCTGGTAAAGGGTAAAACATTACTTGTGATTGCACACCGCCTGAATACCATCCGTCAGGCAGATCAGATTTTGGTGATCTCTGATGGACGGATCAGCGAACAGGGAACCCATGACGAGCTTATAGCAAAAGCCGGGATTTATCAGGATTTTGTAAATATCCGTAAAAAGTCCTCCGGCTGGAGCCTTGCATAAAGGAGACAATAGTGAAGATTCATGCGTCCGGAGAGGATTATCTGGAGGCTGTGCTGGTTCTTCAAAAGAATCACGGTGCTGTCCGCTCTATTGATGTTGCACGGCGTGTTGGAGTTTCAAAAGCCAGTGTAAGCTATGCGGTGTCGGCTTTGCGTGAAGGGGGCTTTTTAACGGTAGATAGTGATTACGTTTTGCATTTGACCGAAACAGGCCGGAATGTTGCCGAAAAAATTTATGAGCGGCATCAGTTCTTTACAGAGCAATTTATCGCAGCTGGCGTTGACCCTGAAATTGCAGAGCGAGATGCTTGCCGGATTGAACACGCCATCAGTCAGGACACCTTTGAAAAGATCCGGGATGCACACAAACAGGAAAAATAGGATACTAATGCCCGTCGTTCCAACTGTGCGGACAAGAGCAGCCAGTGGGGAAAATATAAGCCCACTGGCTGCTCTACATGAAAGACAATCATCGGCCCTTTTGTTTTCCCCTGTACATCACTTCAGCTTATCTGCGCTCATGCACAGGTCTATGTACCGTTGCGACTCTTCTTCACCCTTTCCTGCAAAGTAATCAAGAACGCACTTGGCAACGGTCTGCGGCGCTCTATCGTGGAACACGATTCCATCCAGACTGATGTCCATTTCTTCTGAGATCAGCGCAACCGTTTCAAATTTCGGATTGCTCTTGCACTTTTCAATCTCAATGACAGTTCGGGTACACATATTAAGCCGTTCCGCTAATTCGCGCTGCGTGATCTTTTTCTGCTCCCGCTTTTCGCGAAGCTTTTGGGCGAACAGGTCAAGAAAGTTCATTGTAAATCACCTCTACTACATTGTAGAGTGAGCCTCAATTCACTTAAATACACATGAAGCTCACATTGAATGAGCCGCAAATCACATTCAGCGAATTGGAGGTATTTTTATGATGTCACGGATGAACAGGAGATACTGCTAAGGCCGCTCGCGGTCATGTAAAAAAGCATAAGCACCGATTAGCCGTCCACTTCAAAAAGCACGCGGCTTTCCCCCAGACGAGCTGCACTCACGAAAGCGAGTTGCAGCTCTCTTTTTATGCGGTTTGGTTCATCCGTGATTTAGCCCCTCCCGGTACAGTATTCGTTACTCATGTTTTCACTCGCACGCAAGGCGCTCGTTCAGGTCATCATGCCTGTTCGAGCGCCTTTTTACGTTTTCCTGTCGGCTGTCGTTCTCCGCCGGTGTTGGTCTGGTTCACCACCCACCCAACACCGAAACGGAGGACATATTATGTTTAACAGAAAGAGCAGCTATGCGCTGAACAAGAAAGACCCCAACGCTATCGTTTACATGGATGCCAACGAAGCCATCATCCGCCTGACCCGCGAGGACTTTGCCAGCGAGGAAGAATTTCTGAAATGGAAGTCCCTGTCGGATGCAGACTATCATGCTTCCGAGAAAGAGGATCATGTCTACGCTAATCATACCCTTGCACTGGACGAGCTTTCCGAGGAAGCAGCATCTATTCCCGCTGCGGATGTCTGCATGGAGCAGGCGCATGACCGGGTGGCGGAAATCCGCCGTAGCACCCAAAAGGTTACGCAAATCAGGAAGCACCTGACGGACACTCAGTTCCGCAGGATGTGGATGTATTTCGTGGATGGAATGACGATTGACGAGATTGGAAAAGTCGAAGGCGTGTCGCATCAGGCTATTTCTCTCAACATTACAGCAGCAATCAGAAAAATCAAAAAATATTTCTGAGGTTTTTCAAAAACACCTTGCAAAAGTGGCCCAAAATCGGCGATAGGTGAAGGGACATTCTCCACGAAGCCTTTCGTTGAACGTTGAAAACTGAATAGACCATGATGCAGGCACAAAACCCGCGTGATAGCGGCATAAGGTGCGCCGCCACGACGATGGCTTTAAGGAGGTGATTCCGGCCAAGCCATCCGAGCGATCTACGCAGCCTTAGACCCGATTCGGCAAATCGGGCGCGATGACAGCGCGGCGGATAATGAAACTTGCTCACGCCCTCCCACAGACTTGAGGGGGAACCCTTCGGTATGCGCCAGCTCTTTGAGGCAGCGGTATCGTGGAGTTATGACAGCCCTGCCAAGGGCGGCCTGCATCATGCCCACTATCCGGGGCGCGTGGCAAATAGGATGGATCTTCTCAAATGGACAAGCAGAGCGGCTGCGCCGGTATTCGCCATTATGTTATGTGGCTCCAATTCTACCCGCGCAGCCGCCTCTCAAAGTCAGATACCATGCGCTGACGGCCTTTCCGTCAGCGCATTCATGTGACCTTGAGGAAACCCACCAAACCGAGAAAGGAGATCGCCATGATGCAGCCGACGCCAAACGCAACCCAAATCCACACGGATGAACTGGTGGACATCCGGGATGTATCCGTAGACAAAAATCTTCCCAAGGAAGAACGCATTGCCGCCTTTATCCGCCAGATCAAAAATCCTTACCGCTTCCGCTGCGGCGATTTCGTGGTAAACGCCTGCTTTGCCGGGAACGGTGTTACGTTGGAGGAATGTCTGCAAGGCATTTTGCGCTGAGCGACATCCTCGCTTTTTTCCGCAGAGAGTGCTATGATCGGTGTGGAAAAGGATGAAAATCTAATAGCCAGATAACCACTCTTTTCATGCGGGAGCAGTCCGGGAGAAAGGAGTGCTTTTTCATGCCTAAATACAAAGCAACCGCTTATATCCGCCTGTCCTACACCGACGATCATTCCAGCGAGAGCGACAGCGTTTCCAATCAGCGCAAGCTCATTGAAAACTTTGTAGAGCGCAACCCGGATATTGAGGTCGTTTCCGAAAAGATCGACGATGGATACAGCGGCATCATCTTTGACCGCCCTGCGTTCAAGGAAATGATGCAGGATGTCACCGATGGCAACATCAACTGCGTCATCGTAAAAGACCTCTCCCGCTTAGGGCGCGAGTACATCGAAACTGGCCGGTATCTGCGCCGGGTATTCCCGGCCTACGGGGTACGTTTCATCGCTATCACCGACAGCATCGACACCGCCCACGACAGCGGCGATGATCTGACCGTATCGGTCAAGAACATTATGAACGAAGCCTACTGCCGGGACATTTCCATCAAGACCCGTTCTTCTCTGGACGTGAAGCGGCGCAACGGCGATTTCGTCGGCGCGTTCCCGGTGTACGGCTACATGAAAGCCGAGGACAACAAGAATTTGCTCGTCCCTGACCCCTACGCCGCCCGCGTTGTCTGCGACATTTTCCGTATGCGGCTGGAGGGCGCAAGCGCCTCCAAGATCGCATCAGAGCTGAACCGGCTGGGTATTCTCTCCCCGCTGGCATACAAGAAGAACAATGGCCTGCCCTATGCGAAAAATGGCTATGCGGACAAGGCCGACTGCAAGTGGTCGGCAACCACCATCATCCGCATCTTGCAGGACGAAACCTATACCGGAACACTGGTGCAGGGCAAACAGGGTACGCCACACTATAAGATCAAGCAGATGGAGCAGCGCCCTGCCTCCGAGTGGGTGCGTGTCCCGGATGCCCACGAAGCGCTGATCGCCCGTCAAGATTTTGAGCTGGTGCAGCGCATCAAGGGGCTGGATACCCGGACTTCTCCCAACGAGGACACGGTGTACCTGTTCTCCGGTATTCTGATCTGCGGGTGCTGCGGAAGCCGCATGACCCGCAAGACCAACCGTGCAAACGGCAAGGAGTACCACTACTATTATTGTCCCACCGGCAAGAAAAAGGGCTGCGCCCATCCGGTCATGCTGAAAGAAAGCAGCCTGATCGACTGTGTGCGGGACAGCCTGAAAGCCTATATCGGCAATATTGCTTCTCTGGAGGCGCTGCTGACCGGCATTGACCAGTCCAGCATCAATCAGGCGCTTGCCAAGGAATACAGCGACCACATTACCAACAACGAGCGCCGGTTGGAGCAGGTGCTGGAGTTCAAGGCACGGCTTTATGAGAGCCTTGTGGGAGGTATGCTTACCAAGGAAGAATACGCCTCCTACAAAGCCAAGTACACCAAGCAGGCTTCGGACATCCGCGAGAGCGTCCGCGTTCTCAAGGAAAAACTCACGGAGGTTTTGGAAAACCGGAGTGAGCGCAACCGCTGGATTTCGCAGTTTACGCAGTTCTCAACGCTGGAAACCTTAGACCGCAGGGCGCTCATTCACATGGTACAGAGCATCCGCGTCCGTGGCAAAAAGGAGCTGGATATTACCTTTACCCATGAGGACGAATACAAAAAGGCGTTGCAGCTTTTGGCGCTGGCAGCGCAGCAGAAAGATTACGAACAGAGAAAGGTGGGCTGAGCATGGCGAGAAAAAGCAGGAAAGAAACGGCTGCGGTAGCCGTGCAGGAGGCCGACGCCGCTTGCCGCGCCGCGATCTACGTCCGCCTTTCTGTGGAGGATACCCACACGCACAGCGTATCCATTGAAACCCAGCAGATGATTATTGCCCGCTATCTGGAGCAGTACCCGGAGATCAGCGTATACGATACCTATATCGACAACGGCGCGACCGGGACAAACTTCCACCGTCCGGGCTTTCAGCAGATGCTCTCGGATATTGAGGCCGGTCACGTCAACTGCGTCATTGTGAAAGACCTCTCCCGTTTGGGCCGAAACACCATTGACACCGGCTATTACATCGAGCAGTATTTCCGCATCCGCAACATCCGCTTTATTGCGGTCAATGAAAACTTCGACACCGCCGCCCCGGAGGACGCTCATTCCGGTATCATCATTCCGCTGCGGAACATGATAAACGAAGCCTACGCTTTGGACATCGGGCGCAAGATCAGGGCGCAGCAGCGGCAGGCCATGAAGGACGGCAAGTTCATCGGTGCGCGTACTCCCTACGGCTATCTGAAAGCGGAGGACGATTGCCACCAGCTTATCATCGACCCCGTTGCCGCCGTTGTGGTGCAGCGGATGTTCCGCTGGGCTTCCGAGGGCGCTGGCCTGAATACCATCGCCGTGCGGCTGAATGAAGCGGGTATTCTCACTCCCAGCCACTATAAGAAGATGCAGGGCAAGATCACCCACGAAAATTTGCTCGGCAGCGGCAAGTGGCAGACCCGGACAGTCGGCGTCATTCTCCGCTCCGAGGTCTACACCGGAGATCTCGTTCAGGGGCAGACCAAAACCGTGGATCACCGGCAGGTCAAGGCCGATGCCGAGGAATGGACGGTGGTGCGGGACACCCATGAGGCCATAATCAGCCGGGAACAGTTCGCGGCGGTGCAGGAAATTCTCAATCAGACCGCCAGCCGCGCCAAGGCACGGGAGGTCAAAGCCTACACGCCGAATTTGCTCAAAGGCAAGGTGTTCTGCGCCCATTGCGGCGGCAGCCTGCACCGGCAGAGAAATATCCGCAAGAAGTCCGACGATGTGTACTTCTACCATTGTCTGAGCCAGAGCCGAATCAGCAAGGATGCCTGCCCCGGCGTGACCATCCGCGAGGATGCGTTGCTGGATATGCTGGCAGATATGCTTCAGGACGCGCTTGATACGGCGCTGGGGCAATACACCCTCTCTCTTGCGGAGCTGCCCCGGCAGGCCGCTGACCGCGCTGAGCTGCGGGAGAAGATCACCAGCCGCAAGCAGGAAATCCAGCGGCTTCGCGGTATCGTGCGGAGCTTATATGAAAACCTTGTGCAAGGCGTTCTTACCAAGGATGAATACTTCGACTACAAGGAGAAGTACGAAAGCCGCATTGCCGACCTCGCCGTGGAAATGGAGCAGTTGGAGGACGGTCTGCGGACGATGGATACGCAGATTGAGCAGCACCGGGCGCTGGAACAGGACGCCGCGCAGATCAAGACCGACCGTGCGCTGACCGGCGCACTCATCGAGCGGCTGATCGACCGCATCGAGGTATCCCACGACAAGCAGATCACGGTGCGCTATCGCTTCCAGAGCGAGTTTGAAACCTATGCGGAGGTGCTGGAACAATGCAGAAATATGTGATTGCCCTCTACATCCGCCTCTCCATCGAGGATTACAAGTACGACAGCCTGAGCATTGAAAATCAGAGCCTTGTCCTCCACGAATACGCGGCTTCCTTGCCGGAAGCTCTGAACGCGGAGATCATGGAGTTCATCGACAACGGGTACAGCGGCACGAATTTTGAGCGCCCGCAGGTACAGAAGCTCATTGAACTGGTGCGGGCCAATCAGATCGACTGCATCATTGTCAAGGATTTTTCCCGCTTCGGGCGTAACAGCATTGAAACCGGCTACTTCATCGAGCGTGTGTTCCCACTGTTCCATACCCGCTTCATTTCCATCAGCGACGATTTTGACAGCAGCAAATTCAAGGGTGACACCGGCGGCATGGACGTGGCGTTCAAGTACCTCATCAGCGAGTATTACAGCCGCGATATGTCCATTAAAACCAAGAGCGCCAAGTACGCCAAGATGCAGCGCGGCGAGTATCAGAGCAAAATCTGTCCCTACGGCTACCGCAAAAGCGCCGATGGCAGAATGGAGCCTGACCCGGAGGCCGCTGCCGTTGTGCAGCTCATCTTCCAGCTTGCCGCCGAGGGCATCAACGCCACCGCCATCACGCGGGAGCTGTTCCGCAGAAACATCCCCACTCCCGGCCAGTACAAAGCGGCGCACGGCAATCACACCCACGATATTTCCCGCTGTCACGGGATTTGGAGTACATCCACCATTCTCCGCATTTTGGAGGACGAACGCTACACCGGCGTGTATGTGATCGGCAAGCGGGCGGTTCTCGAAGTAGGCGGCACCAGAAGCCGCCTGAAGGACAGAGAATCGTGGTACATCATCCCCGACCATCACCCGGCCATCGTTGAGAAAGCTGTGTTTGATACCGTGCAGGCCAGCCAGCTCCGATTTTCCCAGCCAAACAAGAAAAAGCGGGACTACCCGCTGAAAGGCAAAGCCTTCTGCGGCTGCTGCGGTCATGCACTATCCCGCACCATGCAGAAAACCTCGTATTACTATTGCCGCCATTCCGAGGCAGACGAAGAAAGCCGCTGCCACAAGATGCGCCTGAACGCCGCAGAGCTGGAACAGGCGGTATTCCTGACGCTGAAAAAACAGATGGAAGCCGCCGCGCCGCTTGCCCCTGACGGTACGCTCCGGGTGGATGCTTCCGTACCGGAACGCACCGAATATGAGCAGCAGATCGAGGCACTGCAAGACGGTAAGCGCGCCTTGTATGAACGCTATCTCATGGGCGAGATCGACCTGAACACCTACAAGGCGGAAAAGGCTGCGTGTGACGAGCTGCTTTTGAAAACGAAAAATGCCTATGCCGCAGTATTGGCACAGGCGAAGCAGAAGCAGGACGAACAGGCGCGGCAGGACAGCCGAAAGGAAGCGTCCAAGGCGATTTTTGATGCGGACGCACTGACCACCGAGCTGGCCGAGATGCTGATCGACCGGGTACTGGTGTACCCTGACAAGCGCATTGAGATCGCATATAAAATCCAAGACATTTTCGATTGAGGTGGCAGACATGAAAATCGCTTTCTATTGTAGAGTGGACGGACAGGGCTCCGGCTTTGTCCTACCCGAAGAAGCTGACAAGCTCCGCGAGTTTTTCGCCGCGCATCAGGATAAGCCTGCGCTTGAAAATCCATCAGGCGTAAGCTAAAAATTTTTGTCGTGTGCTTGACATACGGGTGCCGCAGGTCGTGAAAACGCACCTTTGGCAACCCTGCCCGCTTCAGGACGCGGTGCAGCATGTGCAACACGCTGTCCGGTGACATGGGGCCTCCGGTGGGCGATGGGAATACCCATTCGCTGTTCCCTACTTTGCATTTCTGCATTTTCAGAACGTCTATCGCATCCGCCGACAGCGGCAGTGTGCGGTAGGCGTTTTTCGTTTTCAGTGGGGCTTCTACCACTTTGCCGTTTTGCCGGGAAATGGCTCGCAGGATTTTCAGTACGCCACGGTCAAGGTCTATATCCGTCCATTTCAGTCCCAGCAGTTCCCCACGCCGCAATCCCGTGGCGATGTCAAGGTAGTAGAGTTCGTACACGCCGCTGTCCCTGGCCTCCTGGAAGAAGGCGCTGAGCTGGTCGGCGGTCAGGGTTTTCATCTCTTTGTGTTCCACCTTCGGCAGGGCGCAGCCCTGTGTCGGATTGCGGCTTACCAACTTCTGCTTGATGGCGAGATTGTACGCCGAGCCGATCATCTGGTGGATGTTGCGGACGGTCTTTGGTGCTAAACCTTTTGGTTTCTTCTTGGCCTCGATGCGGTCTACTCGCCCGCCGTCCAACAGATGTTTGTAGAAGTGTTGTAAGTCCAGAGAAGTCAGGTCTGCCAGCGGAATGCCGCCGATCTGCGGCTTGATGTGGTTTTTCAGAAAGCCTTGCGAGGTTTTGAAGGTCGATGGGCGCAGCTTGATTTTTGCGTAGTTTTCCATCCAGACCTCCAGCCATGTTCCCACGGTGTAAGTTTTCGCTTTGCCGTAGTCGATTCCCACGTTTTCCTCGATGGCCTTTTTCAGTTTCTCTTTCACCTCTGCTTGCGTCTTGCCGAGGACATTCTTGATGATGGCTTTGCCGGTTTCCGGATCGTGACCGACCGTGTACCGCCCCTCCCAGCGTCCGTCCTTTCGTTTGCGGATGTTTCCCTCGCCGTTTGCTCGTCGTTTCGGCATGATATCAGCCCCTTTCGCCAACGAACAATACCGTAACCAACAGAGGAAAGCTACCCAAAAGCGGAACAGTTATCAGAAAGTTATCATTTGCGCTCAAGTGGGATGCCCTATCTTTGTCTATGGCGACGCAATTTCTGCGCTGCCGGAGACGTTCTTCTTTGGTTACAGCGGCGCGATTTTTGAACGGTCGAAAGTCTCTTTTCATTGACTGCGGTGACTCAAAACATGCTTGCCCTGCACCATTGATCACGCGAAGGTGATTACCTCGATTTCCTTCCGAAACGGCCACAAGGCACCACCAAAATCCTTGGGACACCTGCGTTTGCGGGAACCAAGACGCCAGCCGCTCTGAAATTTTCTTCAAAAGACGCCACAACCGACTGCGCTGAAACCCCCGTCAACTGCCCGCACTGCGGGCAGAAGTGATTGGGCAGAGCGTCGGTTCCGACGCCAGCCCTTTATCCTGCTTTCTTTTTCGTCCTCGGAAAAGCTGCGAAAAGCGCAGGAAGCGCAGTCATACCAACGTTTCCAATGCATTGGTCATACGGACTTCAACACCTCCGGCACAAACGGCCCACGTTCGCTTTCACGGGTGAAAGTGGGTACACACTCGCCTTCGCCAACAGGATCGCACACAGCGGCCCACACGCCGAAACACGGGCCTTCCGGACGGGGCCGCTATCACTACCCTCGACACGTACTGCACGTTCACGAACTTCCCCGGGCCGGGTATCAGAACGGCAAACTTTGCCGCTTTTGGGTCTTGGTCGGAGGCACTCCTGAAGGACGCAGAGAGCCTGCGGGACAGCGATGCGCTTATGCGCGTCGCTGTCCCGCAGGCGTCGCGGCCCCGCTGGGCTGCGTGATCTTTTTACTTTTGTCGAAGTTGCGGCTTGTACACCCTGCGCTCAGGGCCTTTCCGCGTGTGCGAGACGAGGGGTGGTATCACCACTCTTGGTGTGCTCTGCGTGTTGCTGAAACGCTGGACGGCCGCTTGTCAAAAGGGTTTATTTGCCGTTTTCTGAGGTTGGGTAGCCTTCATTGATTTCAGCGGCGCAAAATGTGCTTGACAGGTACGATCTACTCGTGATAGACTTCAAGTATCAGAAGTCTATCATAAGTAGACCGACAAAGGAGGAGGACACACATGGACGGTTACAAACTGGGCGTTGTTGAGGCGCGTTTTGCAGAACTCATCTGGCAGCACGAGCCGCTGACCTCCGGCGAGCTGGTGAAACTGTGCGAACAGGAGCTGCAATGGAAAAAATCCACGACCTACACAGTACTCAAAAAACTTTGCGAACACGGTATCTTTCAGAACGAAAACGGCACGGTCACTTCTCTTCTTTCACAGGAGGGCTATAACGCCGTACAGAGTGAGAAATTTGTGGAGGACACCTTCGACGGTTCCCTTCCCGCGTTTCTGGCGGCCTTTACCACGCGGAAATCTCTTTCGAAGAAGGACATTGCGGAAATTCAGCGCATGATCGACCGCTGCGGAAAGGAGTGAGTCTATGGCTGCCGTCTTTTTGAAGCTCTTAAATCTGAGCATTTCCGCAAGCTGGCTGGTGCTGGCCGTGCTGGTACTGCGTCTGGTATCAAAGCGTTCGCCCAAGTGGGTGAATGTCCTGCTTTGGGGTATTGTCGCGCTGCGGCTGGTTCTGCCATTCTCCATAGAGAGCGCGGTGAGCCTGATTCCCAGTGCCGAAACGGTCAGTCCCGCAGCCGTGCAGTTTGACCCCGCGCCGACCATCACCAGCGGCGTGAGCGTTATCGACAATGCTGTGAATCCCTCGCTCAGCGAGCATTTTTCCGCCGTGCCAACAGCCAGCGTCAACCCGCTCTATGTCTGGACAGAGATTGCAGGCTGGGTGTGGCTCATCGGCCTTGGAGCCATGCTGCTCTATGCGCTCGTGAGTTATCTTCGGCTGCGCCGGCGCGTGAGTGTATCGCTCTGTGTGCGGGAAAATATCTACCTTTGTGATGCCATTTCCTCGCCGTTTATCCTCGGCGTTGTAAAACCATGCATCTATCTGCCCTCCGGTCTGGACGAGGTGCAGCGGCAGAATGTACTCTCGCATGAGAGGGCGCATCTTACGCGGCGTGACCACTGGTGGAAGCCGCTGGGCTTCGCGCTGCTTGCGGTTTACTGGTTCAACCCCGTGCTGTGGCTCGCCTATGCGCTGCTCTGCCGCGACATTGAACTGGCCTGCGATGAGCGGGTGATCCGCACGATGGACGAGAGCGCCGTCAAGACCTATTCCACGGTGCTGCTTGCGTGCAGTATGCCGCGAAAGGCGGCCATCACCTGCCCGCTGGCGTTCGGTGAAGTTGGTGTCAAGGAGCGTGTGAAGAACGCGCTTCACTACAAAAAGCCCGCGTTCTGGGTGGTCGCGGCGTCGGTCGCCGTGTGCGTCGTTGTGGCGGTGTGCTTTTTGACAAATCCGCCGCGTGCGCTCAGCAAGGTTTGCGGTGATTTCTGGGACACGGAAGCCGTCTGCACCTATACGGAGGAACAGCCCAACGCGGACGCGCGCTATACGACCGCCAACGGGACGGTGCGCCTCTCCGAGCACCTTGCGCTCGTTCGCATCGGCGCGGCACGCCCAGAGAAAAAATCTGCCGTCAACCCCAAGTGGTCCTCGCTCTATCTTGCGCTGCCCGGTGCGGACGGAGCACCCGCCGAACGACTGACCATCGACTTCATTCGGGAGTATGACGCGCCGGACGGCACAAAGGCCGCCTACACGCTGAATATCGGCACGCGGGATGACTCCAAGTCCTATAAAGTCCTCTCCGGTCAGGACGAGATTGAGGCATTTCTCGCGTATCTGCGCGGCGATGCGGCAGAGGATGCCGATCGCGTCTATACTGAAAGTTTCCGTCCTGAAAACGGAAGCAGTGACTCCGCTGTACCTCCGACTGATCCTGAAGAGGGCTGGATCATGTCGCTTGTGTTTATTGATAGCGGCAATATCAATAATATGACTGGACTGGATACATCTAAAAAGCTGAATAAGGGCAACGGGAAATACGTTAGTTTGTATATTGAAAACAAAGGGAGTAATCCCGTTGTAGCAACCATCGATGGTCAGAGCGAGAGAATCTTCAAGAATGGTGAAAGCGGCCATATTTATGTAGAAGTGACTCAGGGACTGTTCGGTGCGGACAAATCATATAATTTCAAAGTAGTGCCTGGTACTAATGGCGGAACAGTCGATATTTACTACGAGATTGCTCAGCGAGATTCTGTGACCGGATACCCTGCTGCGTATGATGAGTTGATGACGAATATCTGCAATCTCCGATCCGCTGGCGCACGTGATATAGAGACCGACTTCAGCCACGATCTCCTGTCCGAGAACGACTACTACCAGTCGCCCGGCTGGCTGCTGCGCGACCTCGACGGCGACGGCACACCCGAGCTGCTGCTCGGCGCGGACTGGGGCGACGACCACAGCGTGATCTTCAATATTTACCGGCTCGACGGCGCAAAGGCTGTCCGCGTGGTGGACGGCTGGAATCGCAGCCGCTGGTATCTCTGCGCTGATGGCAGTCTGGCCAACGAAGGCAGCAGCAGTGCATTTGAAAGCAGTTACTCTTACTACCGCTATACCAGCGGAGAGTTACAGCATCTGGAAACGCTGCTGTATCTGGATGACGGCTCCGGCGGCTCACCGTGGCGCTACTCCGTCACAACGGATCAGTATGTCAACAGTGGTGACTTTCACTCTGTCACCGAGGCCGAAGCAGCTGCCGTGATGGACAAATACACCTATGAACCCCTGCCTTTTACGCCATTTGTGACATGAGGATAGATAGCGCGGACTGTGGCGCAAGGTTGCAGCTCGCCAGTCCCATCCGGAAATTACAATCTCTGACCCACTTTTGACCCAGAACACAAAAAAAGCGGGCAGGCCGGACGGAAACAACGGAAAATCCGCCGAATGAACGGTGGCAAAAAGCACAAATCGGATCCGAAACGGCTCCGATTTGTGCGTGAGGCAACCTCATAACCCGGAGGTCGCAGGTTCAAGTCCTGCCTCCGCAACCATCTTGAGTGACCAAAATAGATATACTCACCTGAAACCCCTGAGAAATCAGGGGTTTCAGCGTTTTTATGCCCTGTTTTTTCAAAGCGTGTTTTATAGATACACAAGGGCATTTCAGAGCGTTAGGCAGGACTTGAACTAAATTCTCGGCTGATTAGGCCTGCTTTATGGCGGGCTTTATGCTCTCGGTTACTTTTTATTGCTCATCTTTCCTAAATAATTTGAAACTTTTTATTGAAGAGGCTGGTATCATATTTTGATGCCAACCTCTTTTCAGTTTATTCCGAAAATACGAACATAATCCGCACTTAGTTTTCGACTCCGAATATCAGTCCGTATCTATATGAGGACGGAAATTACAACGGCTTTTGAAAACTCTGTATTGATTTTTCTGCGCGAGGTGATATAATCGGTATATACCGAAAACAGGGGGGGCGTGTTCATGCCTAGACCGCCGCGGTGCCGTCGGATTTGTGGCGCACCACAAGTCGATACATTCTGTCCCGACGGATGTGGGGATAGTGAGCCGATCCTGCTGACGCTGGACGAGTACGAGGTCATTCGGCTGGTTGACCTGGAGCGACAAACCCACGAGCAGTGTGCCGCGCAGATGGATATTTCCCGCTCTACCGTGCAGGAGATTTACGAAAGCGCACGGCGCAAGATCGCAGCGTGTCTTGTCCACGGGAAACCGCTGCACATCACCGGGGGAAACTACCGCATCTGCGGAGGACAGGAGGCAGCCCACTGCGGCCGCTGCTGCCGGATGCAGAGAGCCAACACAGAAAAATCCAACAAAAATTGCAAAGGAGATTCCATTATGAAAATTGCAGTTACCTATGAAAACGGTCAGATTTTTCAGCATTTCGGCCATACCGAACAGTTCAAGCTTTATGAAGCTGCGGACG
>ENA-UOJG01001065-UOJG01001065.1-human-gut-metagenome-genome-assembly--contig:-C47-NODE-1065-length-32084-cov-15.862187_pt1 | contig 32084 bp, 35 predicted proteins | sample MGYA00242340_ERZ723887 | MGnify/ENA metagenome assembly ERZ723887 | reverse complement strand
TAGTTTTTTAAAAAAATTTTGCAAAAATCAAATAGGATTTCTACAAAGCCAAAAATAGTAAAAACTATATGGAGAATGTTTATTCTCCAATAGCCATACCGAATCCGTCAACAATTAAAGCAACACCAATAATTATTGCAACATATATTGGACTTACTAATGCATAGAATCCTAATAATACTGTAATAATACCTAAAATAAGGTTTAATACAGCAACACCTTTATTAAATCCAGATTGGAGTAATCTCATAATAGCTGCGATTATCATCATAAATCCGAAAATATAGAGGTAAACTGCTACTAATAAGTCAAAGAATAAAATATTAAATAAAAGTATAAAACCACAAATTAATGATAAAATACCTAATATTATATATGCCGCCACCGTACCTTTTGAATAGTTCCATACATTAGCACAAGCAAGGAAGTAGTAGATACCTAAAATAATAAATGCTACTCCAAAGATTATAGATAATGCAAATTGACTAGCAAAAGGGAAAATAATTATTAAGAAACCAAGAATAATTGCAATAATTCCAATTATAGTTTTATTTTCCATATTTTTCACCTATTCTATTATCAAAACAATTATAAAAATTGCTAATTAATCAATAGTAAAAACTAGTATTTAAAGTTAATCAAAATGGAAAAAAATGTATTTTCTTAAAATAAAAAAAAATAAGGTGGGTTTAACCTCCACCTTCAGCAACATTAGAATTAAGTTCTACATCCTCTAAATCTAATGCTTGATCTTTGATAGTATCAATGTCAACTTCCTTATCTTCACCATATTGGCCTTTTTCTTTAAAGTCTTTTTCATCTAAAACTTCAAGTAAATTAGAAACATACCATAATCCTGTTTTATCTAATCTTACCCATCCAATATCATCTTGAGCTTTTAGTTCTATAACTTCGCCAATAGTTCCTGTGTTAACATAACGAACATGAAATCCTATATTAATAGGTTGATCACGAGCATCTAATACTACCATTATTTATCACCAATTATTCGCTTTTTTCAATTTTTACTACTTTTGCTTCATCTTTTGGAAGTTCTTTTTTAAGAATAATATAATCTCCAATAGCTGCAATTTCATCAAATGGAACATTTACTGAGTCTCTGCTGAATATTCCTTTTTTTAATGAAACTAGAACTCCATTAATATGACCACCATCTGGAGAAAATTCAACATCTTCAACTTTACCTACTGCTTTGGCATTCTTGTCAAGAACTACCATTCCTTTAAGATCACTTGTATACATATATATCACCTATTAAATTTTCATATAGTTATAAAATATAAATAAACATTAATTATAACCATATATAAAATTAACTATTACTTATTGGAGGGATGATATGGAAGAGGCGTGTCGGATTATTATTGATGATATTATTAGTGGAAAAATATCTACTCGACGTGAATTAGAAGTTGAGAAAAGACAACTCTGTAGAGATTTAAAACTATCTAAATTTATGAGCAATTCTAATATTCTTGAATTTGCAACAGCTGATGAAAAAGAGATTGTTTCAGATATTCTTAAAAAGAAACCAACTAGAACATTGTCTGGAGTTGCAATTGTAGCTGTAATGTGTCATCCCCATGATTGTCCTCATGGAAGGTGTTTTTATTGTCCTAAAAGTGATGTTGCGCCTCCTAGCTATACTGGTGAGGAACCTGCAGCACTTAGAGGAAGAATGTTTGAATTTCATCCTTATGTGCAAACTTTTAACCGTTTGAAACAGCTTAAAAAAGTTGGTCACCCTATTGATAAAGTGGAGTTAATCATAATGGGCGGAACATTCCCTTCAAGAGATCTTTGCTACCAGGAATGGTTTGTAAGCCAATGTTTAAAAGCTATGGTTGATTTTGGTCTTATTCTAACTAATGAACCTGAAGACGATAGCTATGATCTTGACAGTATTAAAATAAAACAGTATGAAGATGGAATTCTTAAAACCTATTCCCCTAATGATTACGTTCTAATCAGTGATGTTCAAAAAGCTAATGAATCTTCAAAGGTTAGATGTGTCGGAATGACCTTTGAAACAAGACCTGATTTCTGTAAAGAAGAGCATGTTAATAGAATGCTTGATTTTGGAGTTACCCGTGTTGAATTAGGTGTCCAAACACTTTATGACGATTTATATACTAAAATAAAAAGAGGCCATACAATCCAGGATACAATTGAGGCTAACCGTATTCTCAGAGATTCTGCCGTTAAAGTAGCTATGCATATGATGCCCGGTTTATTTTTAACCCCTGAACAGGATTTGAAAATGTTTAAAAAGCTTTTTAGTGATGAAAATTTCATGCCAGACATGCTTAAGATATATCCTTGCCTTGTAACTAAAGGCAGCGAATTATATGATCTGTGGATTAATGGAGAATATGAACCTTATAACGATGAGGAAGCTGTTGATTTAATTGTTGAAATTAAGAAAATTCTTCCTAAATGGGTCAGGACTATGAGAATCCAAAGAGATATTCCATCTACCCTCATTGATGCGGGAGTTAAGAAATCCAATCTTGGAGAATTGGTTTATAACAGATTAGAAGAAGAGAATATTAATTGCCAATGTATTAGGTGTCGTGAGATTGGCCATAAAAAAACATCCAAACCTTACACTTTGAATCAATTTGAGATATTTGAAGAGTCTTACAAATGCTGTGGCGGTCTTGAAACTTTTATCTCAGTTGAAGATGAGAATCAAGAAAGTATAGCTGGATTTTTAAGGCTTAGAATGCCTTCCAAAGAAGCCCACAGAGCTGAAGTTACAGAAAATACTTCACTAATTAGAGAATTACATGTCTATGGAAATATGATCCAAATAGGAGAGGAAAATAAGAATATAGGACAACATTCAGGATTTGGTGAAAGGTTACTTAAAAGAGCAGAAGAAATTTCAAAAGATAAGGGAAAAGATGAAGTTCTTATTATAAGCGGTATAGGTTCTAGAAATTATTATCGTAAATTTGGATATGAAAGAAAAGGACCTTATATGGCAAAGAGGATATAAGTCAAAAAGATTTATATATAAGTTCGTATATATACAAACTAAAATTAATGAGGGAGATAAGATGTATAGAATAAAAAGTTCAAAAGATTTAGCAAACCATATTGAGTACAATAACCTTAATAATCTTGCAACTGAAGAAGAAATGGAAGAGTTTATCAATAAAGCAAAAGAATTCGACTTCTATGGAATTACAATAAACCCAAGCTTTGTAAAACTTGCAAAAGAAAACCTTAAAGACAGCGATATTTCAGTAGGAACTGTAATCAGCTTCCCCTTAGGATTTGACACAACAGAAACAAAGATTAAAGAGGCAGAAACAGTTGTAAGTGAAGGTGCAGATGAAATAGGTATGGTGGTAAACCTCTCTCAAATAAAAGAAGGCAAATATGATGAAGTCCAAGAAGAAGTTTCTAAAGTAAAAGAAGCAGTTGGAGATAAAATATTTAAAGTGATTATAGAATCAAAAGCATTAACTGATGATGAGATAATAAAAGCCGCACAAGCTATTGAAAATGGAGGGGCAGATTACATAGAAACTTCAACAGGATTTGTAAGTCCCAATACCATTTATGAAGATGTAAACATCATCAATATTATACAAAAATATGCTCCAAAAATAAAAATCAAAGTAACTGGAGGAATAAGCATTTATAAAATAGCTAACCAGTTATTAACAGCTGGAGCAGACCTTGTTGGATCTAATGAAGGATATGAAATTGTAAAAAATTATCAAAATTTAAGAGAAAACACCAAGGTTACTCCAAAACCAATTAAGTTCGATTAAGAAACTTAATTTTCTTTTTTTAAATTAAAATATAATTATAGCAATAGCTAATATAAAAATAAATTTATAAGAAATAGTTAAAGATGCCATGGGCCGGACTTGAACCAGCGACATCTAGATCTTCAGTCTAGCGTTCTCCCAACTGAACTACCATGGCATATGGACCGAACGAGATTCGAACTCGTGATCTCCTCCATGTCAAGGAGGAATCATACCCCTAGACCACCGGTCCTATACAACATTTAATACTTTATACAACTCAATATATAAAAGTTTTGGTGTATAGAAAGATAATCTAATACTTTAAAAAAAAATATAAAATTGACCATTAGAACATGGCCAATAGAATATAAATTAAAACTAAAAAGCTTAATCGATAGCTAATTTGATATCAGAAGCTTTTACAGTTTTTCTACCAGCGTGTTTAGCGTAAGCAACAGCTTGTTTAGCTATTTCATTACCCTTTTCGTCTAATGCTTCAGCTAATGCAATTTTTGCATCATCACTAATTCTTTGTGCGCCAGCATTTTTTAATATACGACCGACTGGTGCGATTGGTAATTCACTCATAATTACACCTCCAATTAATAATATGATACGATAATATATAAATGTTTTGATAAAAATGCTTTATTTTATGTTAAAAGATATAGTTAGCACTTATAAGTTATTATTTTATAAAATAGATATTTTAAATTAATAATTCAAAAAATTAAAAGATAAAATATAAAAAAGTATAAAAATTTTAGTCAATGCATGTTCCTTTTAAATAAGTGGATGTTGTTTCGGTAATTTTAACATTAACGAAATCCCCTAGATTGGCATTTTCAATAATAATCGGAATATAAGAATCAGATTTAGCTATAAATCCACCTTTAGAACCTTTTTCAACAACTAACGCTCTTTGTACAGACCCTAAAAGTTCGTCATTTTCTTTTTTAGTTATCTGATCTTTAATAACTGAAAGGTATTTGGAGCGTTTTTTCATAACCTCGTGAGATATTTCTTTTAAATCAGATGATATAGCTCCTTTTCTATGTTGGTATTTAGATAAATGAATTAAGCTCGGTTTAATATCTTCAAGAAGTTTACAGGTTAATTCAAAATCATCATCAGTTTCTGTTGGATAACCTACAATAATATCTGTAGCTAATGTTATTTCAGGTATTTCTTCTTTAAATTTATCAACAATTTCATGATATTGCTTAAGATTATGGCCTCGCCTCATTTCTTTCAATACCTTGTCACTTCCTGTTTGTACAGGTAAATGGATAAAATCATATACCTTAGGATGTTTAATAGCTTCAATTATTCCATCAATATCTCTTAAAACATTTTTAGGATGCATCATTCCAACACGTATACGGAAATCTCCATCTAAATTACTTATTTCTTTAATTAAATCAGAGAGTTTCTCACCACTATCTAATCCATAAGATGCAGTATCTTGAGCAGTAAGTTGAATTTCACAAGCTCCATTTTCAATAGCTTTTCGAACATCATCGACAATGTCTTCAATAGGATAGCTGTTTAAAGCTCCTCTAGCAAAGCGAGTGCAGCAGAATGTGCAAACTCCAGTACAACCTTCACAGATTTGTACAATATGGATTAATGGATCATCAGTTATTTTATTAACATTTACTTTAGATTCCTTTGAAAATCCACATTCTCTTGTAATTTCTCCATTATATGTTTTATTTACAACTTCCAGAGTTTTATTAAGTTGATGTGGTCCTATCCAACTACAATTTGGCCCTATTTTTTCTAGTTTTTCAGGATCAATTTCCACCATACATCCGCTGACAATAATTTTTTTATCTGGAAACTCTTCCTGTAGTTTCTGAATCCTGTAAACAATTTTGTTTTCAGTTGGAAGCTTAACATAGCAAGTATTAACAATAATAACATCTGATTGCTCAATAGAATCGGTTAACTCAATATTGTTTTCATCTAATACCCCTGCCATTATCTGGGCATCAGCTTTGTTAAAAGTGCAACCATAACTTTCAATAAAAACTTTCATAATATCTAATCTAGGTTTTTTTAACAATATATTTAGTTAAATCATAATCATAATTATTAAAACGAACAGGTTTACCGTAAACCCGTTTAATTACATTAGCCTTTGCAAATCCGCTTGTAATCTTTCTTTCATCTGTTTTAATAACATGAATTTTAACTATATGGTTATCTATTTTAACAATATCCTCACTTGATATCTCAAAATCCCTATCTAAATCAAGTTTATAGGAATCTACTTTTCCATGCAAATCTACTGAAAAACCAATACGTGCAGGAATTTCATCAGAAGATGCCCAAATAGTGATAATATCTTCAATTTTAGATTTAGAAACTCTTTTTTCTTTAGTTTCGATTCCTGACACTTTAACTTGACCTAATTCAGATAAAAGAACATCCCCAATTTCTAAAACATCATCTGGAGATAAATCTATAGTGGTTTTAACAGATTCCTCATTTTCACTAATAATTATCCTATAGGGTCGAGGTTTTTTAGCTGAAAACGTGTCTTTAAATACGTGTTGGCATTCCTTACATTTCAATAAAAATTCTTCGGATATTTTCTTTTTAGATGATTTTTGTTTTGAATTTAAAATTTCAACATCATCAGATCCGCAAATTGGACATTCCATATTTAATCCCCCTTTTCTTTTAAATAATGTTTTACAAGTCCTTCATCATTAAGAATATCTAACATAAAATCTTTAAACGGTTCAAAAGTTTTTTCGACACCAGTTGTTTCATTTATTAAAGTTCCTTCTGCCAAATCGATTTTTAATATATCTCCATCTTTAGCTTCAATATCACATACTATAACTGGCAATCCTATATTAATCGCATTTCTATAAAAAATTCTTGCAAAAGATTTAGCTACAATTGCATCTACACCTGCTGTTTTAATAGCTACTGGAGCCTGTTCTCTTGATGAACCACATCCAAAATTTTCATCAGCTACAATTATATCTCCCTTTTGAACATTTTGAGTAAAATCAGGACGTTCTCCCTCAAGAACGTGGTCTGCTAAGTCTTGAGGATTAAAAGTTCTCAAATATCTTCCAGGGATAATAATATCAGTATCAATATTTTCTCCAAAAGTCCATGTTTTTCCTTTAATCTCATCCATATTATCACAAACTTATTTAATTAACTCATGCCCTGAATTTTGAGCTTTAGTTGTAAACACAATACCTTCATCACCAACATAATCCTTAATTTCTTCAACAATATGTTTATTATTTTTATCAAAAATAGTATAGACTGTAGGACCAAAAGAGCTCATTCCAACCCCATATGCTCCAAATTCCCTCATTTTATTCATTAGATTTTTGATTTTGTCAGTCTGAAGACTTACCTCTACTTTTTTAAATCCCAAATTCTGTATTTTATCAATGCTCTTTCCGAATGCAGATAAATTTTTTTCAAATAAAAATGGAACCAGATTCATAAATATCAAGTGAGATACTTCCATTACCTCATTTTTAGGAAGAGGACAGTAATCCTGGAATATGTTTACTTCTTTATTTCCGCTAATTGCATCTGCACCATTTAAAATTACAATTAGAATTTCCCAATCCTCAGGAAAATCATAACGGCCCAATAATAATGGAGGACGTACATTTGATGCTGAAGACGGTAAGAATGAATCCTTTTCATCCATATTACGGCCCGCATCTACAATAAAACCACCATTATCAAATGCGAAAGTTCCAATACCTGAAGTTCCCCCACGTCCTATAATGGTGCTTAATTTTAATGAATCAACATGATGACCTTCATATTCAGAAATCAGTTTAGCTGTAGATAAAGAGATTTGTGTTCCAGAACCTAATCCTGAATGAGGAATATATGCTTTTTTAACTTTAAAATAAAATCCATTTTCCACATTATAATAATCAATTATCTTATTAGCGGCATCTGTAATTTTAGCACTACACTCCCCAATAGTATTATTATCAACTATATCCTCACTAAATTCAATTTGAATACCTTTCTCACTAGGTTCAGCAAATAAAATGAAATTAGGATTTTTTAATGTAAGACCAATACCTCCATCAATACGACCATATGCCCCTGACAAATCAATTAGTGACATATGTAATCTTGAAGGTGATTTAATAATCAATAAAACAACCTCAATTAAATATTATACAATCAAAAATATAAAAAAAATATAAAAGAGTTTTAAATTCACTCATTATTAGATTTTAATGGAGTTGAAAACTCTTCTTCAATAGCTTCCCTGTATTTAGAATTCATTGTACAAAATGGAATGATTCTTCCATCAGGTATTGCATAATGAATAACGCATTTTTTAACTCTGTCTGTGTCAAAATTGAAAGGATCCATAAAGTGCATACATGAAATAAGCATTGCATCTTTAGAAAACTCTCCTAAAGCATCATATGACCTTTTAGTGAAGACATTTAATAAAATTTTAGAAATATCTAAATTTTTAGGCTTTTTATCTTTGTTAATAAGTTTTGGTAACTCAGTAGCTGCTTTTGCAAGAGTTAATTTTTTAACACCAAAACCTCCTTTTTCAATTTTATCAGAGTATTTGTCTAATAAAGTAAAGAACTTATCAACATCAATAAAATCAGTGATTGGAATTAGCTTATCTGGTACATCAGGATCATCACTCTCTTCAATAAAGACATAAGTAGCTATTCCACAGTGTTGGCTACAGTTAAGAGTTACACTAGCTGGTTTACCATCCATTTCACCCATGAATCTTGCAACAGGTTCAACAGAAGATGGAGGGTAGAAATTATCAGGTTGTAAATCACCTAAAGTTTGTTCAGAAACTAAATTAACAAAGTCAGGAATAGTTATTCTTTGTTCTTCAACTTTATCTGAAGGAGTTCTACCAGAGAATGAAACTGGTTGGAAATTAACACCATAAATGATATCCCTATTATCAAAAGCAAATTTAATAATGTCCCCTACCTGATCATCATTTATTCCATTAACTAAAGTAGGTACTAAAACCATACCTAAACCAGCCTTTCTACAGTTTTCAATAGCTTTGATTTTTTGTGGAAGAAGATTTTTTCCTCTGCTTTGAATATATGGTTCTGGAGTAACACCATCAAATGACATGTAAACAGTGTTTAAGCCAGCATCTTTTAATTCTTTTGCATAATCTTCTTTTCTAGCTAATCTTAAACCATTAGTAGCTATTTGAACATGAGTAAAACCCTCTTCTTTAGCCATAGCAATAAGTTCTACAAGATCTTTACGTACTGTCGGTTCTCCACCAGCAAATTGAATTGCAGGAGTTGGGAAAGGTTCAAGATTTCTTAAATTTTTAAGCATTTGTTTAATTTCGTCCTGTGTTGGCTCATATAATCTTCCAGAATAAGCTGCATTTGCAAAACAAATAGGGCAACGTAAATTACAACGGTTAGTAACATCAATTAATCCTAAGACAGTTGAAGTGTTGTGTTCTTCACAAATACCACAATTGTTAGGGCAATCTCCACCTTTTTCTATCATTGGATTTTCAACGTGCCTTATTGTTGGTTTAAATGCATCCACTTTATTATATAAGTCTGCATCACTCCAATATGTGTTAACAAACTCTCCATGATCTTCACATGTTTTTTTAATGAGTATTTTTCCATTTTCCCCATATACTTCAGCATCGAGAGTTTTAAAACATACCGGACATAAACTTTTTGTATCTTTTATTTTCAAAAAACCACCGTTATTTTAATACTTGATATCTGTACTATTTTAATCAATAAACATTTTTTTTATAATATAATAATATTACTATCCTATAACTATTTAAATGTAATTATAAAATATGAAAATTTAAATAAAATTAGTTCCAAATATTTAATAATCTTATAAAAGAGGCGGAAAATTAAATGATTGAACTATTACTGATTTCATGTGTTACAACACTTTATTTTATCTTACCTGCTTATCTTTCCAATAGTGGAGGTTTGATTTTTGGTGGTGGTAAACCTGTTGATTTTGAGAAATCCGATAAACATGGAACTCGTTGGATTGGAAATGGAGTAACCTGGAAAGGTATGGTTGGCGGTACAATACTTGGAACAGTAGTAGGAGCTATTCAAGGATATTTTGATCCTACGATTATAGCCAATTATGGACCATGGATTTACACACCAATATCTGCTAATTTAACTGAAGGAATCATTACCGGTTTTTTATTAGGATTTGGAGCTCTTGTTGGTGATGCCATTGGCAGTTTTATTAAAAGAAGAATTGGAATTGGCAGAGGAAAGCCAGCTCCCATTTTAGATCAGATCGATTTCTTATTAGTTGCACTAATCTTTGTTAGTCCAATATACAATTTAAGCTGGGGATTTATTGCAATAGCTATTGTCCTTACAATCATTATTCATCTAGTTGCTAATACAATCGCTTACTTGGTAGGAATAAAAGATACCTGGAATTAAATTGATTTATTCATCATAATCGCAGTTCCAATAGCTGGTGCTACAACACATTGTTCATCAGTTAAAATTTCATCCATTGATTTTACTTTTAAATTTAATAATTCTGCAGCTTCTTTATCAAGAATATCTTTTCCTAAACCTGTAGTTACAATTAAATCCAATTTCTGAGTTTTTGATACCTGATTTATCCCTTCGGCTATTTGTGCTATTTGTGCTTTATGTATAAAACTGGCTATTTTTACTATATCTTCTTCAGATAACATATCCATATCTGCACAAAGAACCCGAGCTATTCGTCTCATACAGTCTATTTTAGATTTGCCTGCACCATCAAATGTATCACAGACGTAATCATCTTCACCAATCAGATCCAATACAGTATAGACGTCGGCAGTTTGTGCAAATAATTCTGAAGCAACTCTGTATTCATTTCCATTAAACGGCACCTTTTCAAGAAAACTTGCAAGGTTTGTTCTAAGTGTTCCAGTATATACCAGTTCTCCTGTAGCTAATCTTTCAAAATCTGAAGTTCCAGTGGCACACTGCTTTCCATTTTTAATTGGAATGATGTCTGTTGTTGTACTTCCAGTGTCAATAAAAATACAATTGTCACTTATTAAAGTGGCTATTTCACATGTAGCTATCCAATTAGCAGCAGCTGCATTTAAAGGATTTGACTCTATCTCTTCTTTTGTAAGAATTCCATCAAGGCCTACATATCCAATTGGGCAGTTAAATGTTTTTTCACATTTTTCAACAATATCCAAAACACCATCTTTTTTAGTGTCATAAGCATCAACAAGTTCTGCTGTCATAGATATTCCTACTGCATCAATTTCATCAATAGGACATATATTCTCTATTAATTCAATTAAAACACCTGATAAATCGTCATTATTGCTCCACATTGGCAAATAAGAAAAATCTGTCTCTATTTTTTTAATCTCATCGCCATCGAAGTCAATAATAGCTAAATCAGTATTAGCACCACCAATATCAAAACCTGCAATTTTCATTTTCTAAAACTCCTTAAGTATAAGCTTTTCTCCATCCTTTTTAAATTCTATATGTCCATCAAAAGAAATAATTTTTTCCAAATCCTCATGACTTATATTACCGTCTATTAAATCAATTATGCTTTTTGCTATGTTAAAATTAGCTATTTTTTGAAGACCTACATAAGGGGTTGTAAACCTTGAATTTATTTCAATTAAATAAACGTTATACATTTCCCCTTCACAAGGATTGACTCTTAAGTCAACACCTACAAATCCCTTCAAACCTTCTAAAGACTCACATGCCTTAACAGCTACGTCAATTATTTCTTCATTGAAATCGCTGCTGTATGGAACCATACCTCCAACATACTGTTCTGTGTTATTTTCAATTTCTACAAACTGCTTATTGACAGACAATGGAACAGCCTTACCCTCATTGACTATTAGGCTAACGCTAATGTCTTTCCCTTCAATATATTCTTGAACAAGAATTCGGGAACCTGGTGGGAATATATCTTCCAAGCCATAGCTTAAATCATCAATGCTGTTTAGGATTACAATGTTTTCGCAGTCAACACCATTGATAGGTTTGATTATAATTTTAAGTTTAGATAACGGGTCTTCACCTTGCCATTTCTTATAAAGATTTTCAACAGCCCTCTTCCAATAGCCTTTAGAGTCTATTTTAAACTTATTTGTAAGGGGCTGTGGCACCACATTATAAAGCTCTTCAAAAAGCTTAAATTTATCTGAAGTCTTTAGGCAAGCTCCTGAATCAGAGTTATAAATGAAAATGTCCTTGTCTTCAAGAATTTTGGCAATATTGTAAAGATGGTTGTCATTTTCAGCTGCAATATAAATAGCTTTTTCAAAGTTAGCTAAATTGCCCTTTAAATAATTCTCAAGGTTTCCATCTATCAATATTGGTTCTGCATTATCATATCCGTCAGCTATGAATTTGTATTCATTGTTTAATATGATGCTAACATCGAATTCTTTTAAATCATCTAAAAGTCCTCGAATAAGAGCTTCTGCTTCAGAGATTATACTTTTATCATTTTCTCCAGAAGCCGTAAAATATTCGAATACCAAAATAGAATCATTCTTCATATTTGTCATAAGTAATCATCATGTCTTTAAGGTTTAAATCGTCATATGGAAATACCATTTCTCCATTGTTGTAGACCAAATGAACTAAAGCGTTGTATTTGTCTTCAAAGTTCCTAACTGTAATGTCATCAGCAACCTCCATCATCTTCCTTTTAAATGAAGTCATGATGTCTTCAGGAGACTCTATCTTAAGCAATCCTTCATTATAAAAATTCTCTATAGCATCAATAGTCAAAATAGCTGAATTTCCATTACCATATGGATTTTTAGCATTTCTCATAGCTTCAGCAAAATCTTCATTTTCAAGGATTTTCCTTACAAAACCTACAATAACATCAGTGTCAGCACCGACAAGAACATTTCCGCCAGCAGTTACAGTCTCTGGCCTTTCTGTATTATACCTTAATGTTAAAGCAGGTACATTAAGAGTAATGGCCTCTTCCTGAAGACCTCCAGAATCAGTTAGAATCAAATCAGATTTAGATTGAAGTATTAAAAAATCAAGATAACCTAAAGGTTTTACGATATGTATATGATCCAATGCTTCCAAATCATCATATAAACCGAACTTGTCTAAAGTCTTCTTTGTTCTTGGATGGATTGGGAAAATGATATTAGTTTCTGTAAGCTCCTTTAAAGCATTGATGATACCAACCAAACGTTTTTCATCGTCAACGTTTTCCGCCCTGTGCATTGTTAAAGTGATAATATTGTCCATATCTTCAAAGTCAAGATTGCGCAAGGATTCCTCCTCAATACCTCTTTTTTTAGCAATTTCCAGATGTCTAAAACATGCATCAACAACACTGTTACCTGTAATAATCATTTTTTTGCGGGAAATATCTTCTGCAAGCAAATTAATAGCAGATTCTTCAGTTGGAATAAAATACATTGCAGAACAGACATCACTGGCCTTACGGTTAATCTCTTCAGGCATTGTAATGTCAAATGAACGTAAACCAGCTTCAACATGACCCACGGCAATGTGAAGCTTACTAGCTACAAGAGATCCTGCCAGAACGGCATTTGTATCTCCCTGAACAAGTACAATATCAGGTTTTTCGTCAATTAAAATCTTTTCAATACCTTCCATCATCATTCCTGTCTGCTTACCATGAGAACCAGAACCTACATGAATATTGAAATCTGGTTTAGGAATCTCTAAATCTTTAAAGAAGTTGTCTGACATTTCCTCATCATAATGCTGTCCCGTATGAATTAGAATTAACTCAATACCTCTTTTGGTTATCTCATCAATGATTGGAGCCATTTTAATAATTTCCGGCCTTGTTCCAAGTACTACAGCTATTTTCATCATAATCCCCTGTTATATTTAAATTTGGTATAAATCATTTAAACTTTTTATCATTACCTCTTTAATGGCATAGGTTTTCTGCAGATTTATTAAGCTATTCACCAGATCCTTTTTAAATCTGTTACAGGCATAATCATCATAGACAAATTTAACGCCGTCATATTTAATATCCATCAGAATAAGATAATCTGGCTCTAAAACTTTAATGTTGGCTCTTGGAGCACCTTCTTCAGGATTCAGTAGCTTTTCGACTTCATTTATTTCCATCTTCCCAGTACTGACATCAACAAAAACGCGCATCATCTTACGAACCATGTTCCATAGAAAGCTTTCCCCATAGATATCGACGAAAATAGCTGCTGTGGAATCATGTAAGTTTGGAAATTCTTTTTCATGGAAATCTGGAAGGTCAATCTGGTTTATTTTAATCTCATCAACAGTTCTAGTAGTTGTTTTCTGATACCTTTTTGTGAAATTGGTAAAATTATGAGTTCCTTTAAAGACTTCAGCTACTTCCTGAAGCTTGTCAAAATCCAAATCATCCCTAAAGAGCATATATCGGTAATGGCGCATTTCAGCATAACGTGGTTTAAATCCAAACCTTACAGGAGCCTTAGCTAATATTTTAATATCATCAGGCAAGCTATTATTGATTTCATTAACCCTGACTTCCTTTTCACTTTGAAAACTGATTACATTTCCCAAGCTATGAACACCTGCATCAGTACGGCCTGCAATTCTAAATCTGGACTGTTTAAGATCATCAATATAGTCTAATTTCCGCAGATGGTAAATCAGTTCCTCTTCAATAGTCCTTAAATCAGGCTGCCTTTGAAAACCATGAAAATCAGTACCAATATATCCAACTTTTAGAGCTATTCTTTTCATATAAATATATATGAAAATAAAAAAATAAAAATATGTTGTTATTGCTAATTCATTATTTCATGAGAAATTTTAAAAATTTTAAGCACTTCAAATCATTATAAATGTCCATTAATTTTTAGAATTAAATTAAATAATTTTTCAACATCTTCAGGAATATTAACTTCAACCACTTCAAAAGTTGCTTTATTTTTTTGGTTTAAATACTCTTGGGCAAAACTGCGTCCCATGAATTCCACTCCTTTAAAATTCATCACTACTTTTGAAATATCTTCAGGAATATTTTGGTATAACTTTTCTATTTTATTTCTAGATCCCAAATCCGAATTTATTTGTTCTGATAAAATAATTTCAATTTCACTCATTCTAATCCTCCTCCTTTTAACTACTTTCTTATTATATATTATTTTTAACACTATAAGATTTAATCCTTTTTAGGTAATCTATATTCAATATATTTAAATCCATCATAAACATTTAATAATTTATTAGGTACTCTTAAACTAACTAATGTTCCTTTAATATATTCTTCAGGTATCTTTTTAGCATATACTTTTTGATTAGTAAATTCAATTATAGTATCTCCTGAAGCAATTAATACATTTCCATTAGATTGGGTAACAATATTTATTATAGTGTTTAATCCTGTACCTCTACCAATGAATTCTCCTTTATCTTTAGTTGACATTCCATTTGCTGCTTGAATAATTGCATCACAATCATTCTTAAAAGGAATATTCGCCCTTTTAAAAGAGCCAGGGATGCTTATACCATTATCCATAAAACAATAATCAGTAACATTTAATTTTGGATAATACTGTCCTATGACAAATCCTTTATTAAATTCTGAATGATCATATACATTTGTTATTACTTCATGGAAAATATATTTTAATGAATTAATATTATCTTTTGGAGATTTTATAATGTTTATAATCTCTTTAGTTAACTCTTCAGAATTATCTGTTTTTTCATCTAACCATCTAAAAGGGAATGTAGTTGTCGTGTGTTTTTTAATACCTAAAACTTTATGTAAATAATCATTGACTTTTGGATTTTTATGTTTCTTAATGGATTTAGCATAATTATAAATAAAGCTGACTAAAGGTAATACTGAAGTAGGAGTTAAAAAACTACAATTATCAATATTAATTATATTATCATTATAAATATCATGATTTTCCATAATTCTAATATAATCATTAAGATTGTTCATTAATGCTGAGGACATCTTTTTACTCCATATTACTTTTTTATTTTTAATAAATAAAATTTAATTTTTATTATATTTAATTAAATATTTAAATATTTTTATCTTATATTACTAAATATTGTTTATGAAATTAAGATTAAACATAAACGATTATAACATGATCAAAATAAATGGTGAAATGTGGAAAATTTAAAAAAACAAAATAAAGAAATAGCTCCAACTTAAAAAAAAAACATAGCTAATTTTAATTATACTAAAAACATAATTTATTATAATGTAAAAAATTAGGTCAAAGGAGTTACAATGTCATTTAAAAAAGATGAAATGTTGATTATGCCTGCTGTTGACATTAAAAACGGTAAATGTGTGCAACTTGTTCAGGGAAAACCAGGTAGCGAAATGGTTGAAATAGAAAATCCAGAAAAAGTAGCCTTGAAATGGGAAGAAATGGGAGCTAAGCAATTGCACATCATTGATTTAGACGGAACAATAAATAAGGAAGTCAGCTTCGAAACTCTTAAAAATATTATTGATGAGGTTTCTGTACCAATACAGCTTGGTGGAGGTATTAGAGATGTTGATTACGCAAAGCGTCTTCTTGATTTAGGTGTTGAAAGAGTTATAGTTGGAACAATGGGAATTGAACGTCCTGAAACATTAACGCTACTATCTGAGGAATATGGTTCAGAGAGAATAATGGTTTCCCTTGACAGTAAAAACAACAATGTCGTAATTAAAGGATGGCAGGAAACAGTAAACCAAAGCCCTGCAGAGCTTTCAAATAAGATGAAAGATTATGGTGCTGGAAGTATTCTATTTACAAATGTTGATGTGGAAGGTCTTTTAAACGGGTTTACAGTAGAACCTTTAAATGAGCTTAAAAAATCAGTAGACATACCAATAGTTTATTCCGGCGGAATAAGCAGCATCGAAGATGTCAAAAAGCTAAATGAAACTGGTGTAGAAGGAATTGTAATTGGATCTGCACTTTACAAAGATAAAATAGATTTAAGAGAAGCTTTAAAATACCAGAAAAGGCAAGTGTAATTATGAAAAAAGTAATGGCAAGTGGAACTTTTGATATTTTACATCCTGGTCATGGAATATATCTTGAAGATGCTAAAAAACTTGGCGGTGAGGATGCAAGATTATATGTTGTTGTAGCTCGTGATTCTACTGTTGAAAAAAACAAAAGAATACCTATAGTTAATGAAAATCAGCGAGTAGAACTGATTAGAATGCTAAAACCTGTTTATAAAGCTTGTCTTGGAAATGAAAATGGAGATATTTTTAAAATTGTTGAAGAAATAGATCCTGATATTATAGCTATTGGCTCTGATCAAAGTCATGATGTTTATAAAATTCAAAAAGAAGTTGAAAAAAGAGGACTTAAAGCAAAAGTGGAGCGTGTGAAGAACTATCACGATATAGATCTTGACAGCAGCTGCAAAATTATTAAAAAAATTAAAAATACTGATTTTAAAGGAAGATTAGAGGATTGTGAATAAATGACAAAAGTAGATATTATAGGAGCAAGCGGATATACAGGTGGAGAATTACTTAGAATGCTTTTAAACCATCCGGAAGTGGAGATATCTGATATCACTTCAAGACAGTACGATGGTGTTGAAGCACATAAAATTCATCCACATATAAGAGATTCAGGATTGGTTTTTAAAGATAAAAAACCAGAGGAATTAAATGGAGATATTGTTTTTACTGCAACACCTCATGGAGCATCTATGAAAATTGTTCCGGAACTTTTAGAAACAGGACACAAGGTAATTGACTTAAGTGGAGATTACCGTTACAAAGACACAGCCGTTTATGAGAAATGGTATGGTATGAAACATACTGGTGAAGCTGATGCTGTTTATGGTTTACCTGAGATTTATAGGGACGAAATCAAAAAAGCAAATTTAGTAGCTAATCCAGGTTGTTTTCCAACTGGAGCTATTCTTTCATCTTACCCTCTTGTTAAAAATGATGTTGTAGATAGAATAGTTATTGATTCTAAAACTGGAGTAAGCGGTGCTGGAGTAAAACCAAGCGAAACAACCCATTACCCAAATATTGCAGATAATGTTAATCCTTATAAAATATCTTCACATAGGCATATGTCTGAAATTCAACAGGAATTACGTGGATTTGATGGTGTTAAAGTTTCATTTACACCACATTTAGTTCCAGTTATTCGTGGGATTCAAACTACAAGCCATAGTTTTTTAAATGAAGAAAATAAAGATATTACTTCTGAAGAAATTAGAAAACTATATGAAAAAGAATATGATGGAGAATACTTTGTTAAATTAATGGATGAAGATGAAATACCACATTTAAGTTCAGTTCGTGGTTCTAACTTCGCACACATTGGTGGTTTTGAAATAGATGAAACCGGAAGACTTGTGATGTTATCAGCAATTGATAATGTAGTTAAAGGCGCATCTGGTCAGGCTATCCACAACATGAACATTTTACTTGGAGTTCCAGAACAAACTGGACTTGAACATTACGGACTTCATCCATAGGAGAGGACTATGAAAACACTGATAATCTACTATTCACAAACCGGATCAACAGAAATAATCTCACAAGTACTTGCTCATAACCTCAACGCAGATGTCGTTAAAATTCGTGACATGAAGTCTAGAAGTGGTTTTAAAAGTAAATTACTTGCTCCCTTTGATGCATATCGTGAAAATAAAACAGAAATAGAACCATCAACTATTGATTTAAATGATTATGACCTAATCTATATTGGAACACCGGTTTGGGCATCTAAACCAACACCAGCCATTCTTACAATTATTGATTCAATAGATTTGATGGGAAAAGACACTATCCTCTTTGCTACCATGTCCGCTACTGGAGGCAACTCAACTATTGAAAGATTGGAAGAGAAAGTTAAAGCACGTGGTGGGCGTGTTGTTGAATCTTTTACAATTAAAACAAAAGGCAAAAACACCAATCAGTTAATAACCGATGCTGAGATTATTATTGATATACTAGATTTAAAAATATACAAATAAAAGGTAGTTATAATGGATAAACTTAAAGAATCTGAATTGAAAATCAAAGCAATAGAAAATGGAACTGTAATTGACCATATTACCGCAAACCGTGCTTTACAAATTCTTAACATATTAAATCTTCCAAATCCAAATACAAAAAATGTTACAATAGCTATGAATGTATCTTCAAAGGAAATCGGAAGAAAAGATATTTTAAAAATTGAAAACAGAGAATTGGATTTAGAAGAAATTAACCAGATAGCATTAATAGCTCCAAAAGTTACCATTAACATTATTCGTGATTACAAACCTATAAAAAAAGATAAAATTGTTCTTCCAGATGAGATCAGCAATTTAATCAAATGTACCAATTCAAAATGTATTACCAATAATGCAAATGAACCAATAACACCTAAATTTACAGTTATTGATAAGTATCCCCCTGTTGTAAGATGCCATTATTGTGAAAAATTAATAAAAACAGAAGATATCGAAAAACAATTCGAATAATCTTCTTAATTTTTTAAATAAACATCTAATTTTTATGGAAATGATGCTAAACATTTAATTTTATTCCACCATAGAAAAACAGACAAGAAAAACTATAATATATTCTATTTTTGCTATAATACCCATCATATTTAAAAAGTTTTAAAAAATTAATCATCAACCAAAGAATATGTTAATCATCAACCATCATGCTTTTTTAATTATTAATTAAAATGGTTTAAATAATGAAAAATAGATTTAATGAATTTTAAAAAAATAATCATCAACCAAAAAATATGATAATCATCAACTAGCAAAATATATTTAACTAGAATTAATTAGAAAACAATCCTCCTTAAACAATTAGATTATTTAAATTAATATGAAGATTTTTTAAATAGCATTGTTGAAATCCTTAGTATAAAAGTTCGATTAATCTTATAGATGTTGTAACCAAATTATTCCATTATTATGTAATAAATTGAAAATATTACATTAACCATTTCTTTGTTTGATTTTCAATTATGACTATACTTAATTCCATTATCTTTGCATTAATTTTTCAAATAATCTGCCAATCTTTTTGATAGAGCTAGAATTGTTAAAATTGGCGGTTTTCCTGGAGATACTGGAAGTACACTTGCATCATCAACGAATAATCCTTTGATAGCTGTTTCCAGATTGCTGTCAACTATTTCTCCAATAGCTGCAGATCCTCCAGGATGAGCTCCACGATAGACTGTTGACTTTATTGAATTTATGTCAACTCCTGCTTTTTCTAAAATCATGCCTGCTACTGCTGAGCCTTCAGCCATATAACGGACATCTGTAATCGTGTTTTCCTTTACAACACTACCATCGTCAGCAATATAACCTTTACCTTCATCTGGTGTTTTCACCATAATAGCTAATATGTCCTCATTTGTAACAGTTTCATCATTAAGCTTATCTTTTATAAATGATGAGAAATGAGGTGAAAGTACAAAATTATCTCCAATAACCAGACCTGACATCTGAACTTCGCTGTTGAACTTAATCCCTTTAATGACTCCTCCAACAGTTACAAATGGATCGAAAAATAGCTTTTTGCCTGCATCTTTTATTCCCAGTTTTCTTAAGTATAATGGAGTGTTAATAGCCCCTGCAGATAGAACTACCTTATCTGATTTTAAAATTGTGTCTTCCCCGTCTTTAACATATTTGACTCCAGTAACATGGTTATTGTCGGTTAGGATTTCAATTTCTTCAGCATTATCAATCAGATTCGCACCATTTTCAATAGCTTCGTCAATAAATCTTTTAGATGACCATTTACCATCAACAGGACAACCTAATGCACATGAACCACACTGGATACAGATATCCTCGTAAATAGCTTTGGGCATTTTAGAAACATTTAAACCTAAGTCTTTTGCTGAATCTAAAAAAAGTTGACTTCCCTTACCAATATGTGAATCGTCGAGTTCATGAACATTGATTAAATCTTCTACATATTCATATTCCCTAGTTAAGTCAATGCCATATGGATGTAACTCTTTATCTAATGCACGCACCATGTTTGCCATTGAAACAATAGTAGATCCTCCAACACAGGTGGTTGTAAGTAAATCAACAGTGTCATTATATTCGTCGTAACAATTTATTCCTTCTTTGGTTTCTATATATGAGCCTTTGTCAAGTACTGTTACAGGAATTCCTGATTTGGAAAGTTCATAAGCAAGAATTCCACCACCAGCACCTGAACCAATAATAATCACCATTACAATCATACCTCAAATAGCTAAGTAAAGATAAATATTATAATTCATTTAATAAAAAATTTTTTAAAGTTATAATAAAATATCTATATTTCAAGAAGATGAATACATAGATATAAATATTAATTATGTTTAATAGGTGAAAACATGGATGAATATATAGATTTATGCCAGAAAATAATCTCAAAGACAATTCCAAAAGTGGATTATGTTGATATTAGAGCTGGTAAAGGTAATAGTACTAGCCTTATAATGAAAGACGGAAATATTGATGAGATAAATACTGGTAATCAATTAGGAGTAAGAATAAGAGTTTTAAATAATGGAGCGTGGGGTTTTGCTTATACTAATGATTTTTCAAAGTTAGATGAAATTGCAGAAACATCAATAAAATTATCAAATTCACTTAAAGGAGAAGTTGAGCTTGCAGAAAGTGAAGTTATCCAGGATAAAGTAGCTACCCCTGTTAAGATACCTGTTTCAGATGTAAGTATTGAAGAGAAAAAAGAGGTTTTATATGAAGCAAATAAGGCTGCAGATTTTGGAGAGGTATCCAGTATTACAGTTAACTACTCAGATAGCGAAATCGACTCTTTATTTTTAAACAGTGAAGGCTCAATAATTGAGCAGAAAAAAACTACCACCTCAATGTCACTTAATTCAGCAGCCAGTAACGGAGATATGATCCAGTTTGGTCATGGTAGTATCGGTGGAGTAAAAGGTTTTGAAGTTATTGAAAATGAGGATATTGAGAAATTCGGACGTGAAATTTCTGAAAAGGCCATTAGACTTTTAAGTGCAAAGCCTGCGCCATCAGGACAGTTTCCAATAATAGCTGATAACCTTTTAACAGGGGTTTTTATTCATGAAGCATTAGGTCATGCTGTTGAAGGAGATCTAATATTACAGAATGATTCTATTTTAAAAGGAAAAATTGGTGAAAAGATCGCATCGGATATTGTTAATATTTTTGATGATGCAAGCTTAAAAGATGGATTTGGATATTATGCTTATGATGCAGAAGGTGTAAAAACAAAACCTAATCAGCTTGTTAAAGATGGAGAACTTGTAAGCATTCTTAATTCAAGAGAAAGTGCTGGAAAATTAGGTATGAAATCTTCTGGAAATGCAAGATCATCAATAGCTGACCAACCAATTGTAAGAATGAGCAATACTTATCTACAGCCTGGAGATTTAACCTTTGATGAACTGATTGAAGATATTGACGATGGAATCTATCTTAAAGGTTCTAGAGGAGGTCAAGTAGATACTGGAAAAGGAATTTTCCAGTTTAATGCTGCAGAAGCATATAAAATAGATAATGGTGAACTGACAACTACCCTTAGAGACGTTTCACTTTCCGGAAATATTTTAGAAACCCTTAAAAACGTTGAGGGAGTAGGAAAAGACTTTAAGTTAAGTGTTGGATACTGTGGTAAAGGAGGTCAGACCGCACCAGTAGGTGATGGTGGACCACATACTAAAATATTAAATGCGCTTGTAGGCGGAAGCCAATAGGAGATGAAAAAAATGATATCAGAAGAAAATGGACAATATCTTGTAGGCATAGCTAAAGAGGCTGTGCTAAACTATTTAGATAAAAATATGAAAATAGAAGTACCGGAAGACTGTCCTGATGAATTAAAAGAAAAAATGGGAGTTTTTGTAACTTTAAATGAAGACAATATGTTAAGAGGATGTATTGGATATCCTGAAGCTATAGAAAGTGGAATTCAAGCAACTATTGATGTAGCTATCGCAGCAGCATGTGAAGATCCCAGATTTCCGGAAGTCACTTTAGAAGAATATCCAAAATTGACATTTGAAGTAACAGTACTTACAAAACCTGAATTAATGGAAGTCGATGCCCCTTTACAATATTTAGATGAAATTGAACTTGGCAAGGATGGTTTAATTATTCAGAAAGGCTACAGAAGAGGGCTTCTTCTTCCACAGGTAGCTACTGAAAATGAAATGGGCATTCAGGAATTTTTAGAACATACCTGTATGAAAGCAGGAATCAGTGCTGACAGCTGGTTAGATGCCAGCTGTGATGTTTATAAATTCCAGGGAAAAGTGTTCAGGTGATTAGAAATGATGATTCCAACTATACCAACACCAGATGAGCTATTGGATAAAGGATTTAGAAGAGGAAAGAAAAATGCGGATTTGATGAGATCCCAGAAGAAAATTCCAAAACATCTCAAAGGTAAAAGAATTGAAGAAGCAAGAGTTGTTACTGCTTGTCAGGTAATTAAAGATAAGCTTAAATCAATTATTGACAGCGTCCCTATTATTGAAGAGTTACCTGAATTCTATCAAGACTATATTGACATTACTGTCGGCGTAGATGATTTGAAACAAGCTCTTGGAGGGCTTAACTGGGCATTTGGTATACTGACCCAATTGGAAAAGGAATATGGCGGTAAGATTCGCAATAACCCATCTGATAAAGCTTCAATGTTTCAAAAACAGGCTTATGGAAGAATTGCATCTGTTGTAAATAAGATTAAAAAGGATCTTGACTTTTTGGATTTTGCAAAACAAAGTTTAAGAAACATGCCAACTGTTGATTTTGATGCAATAACCATCGTAATTGCAGGTTTTCCGAATGTAGGTAAATCAACACTTCTTCGCCAGATTACAGGAGCCGATCCACAGGTAGCTAATTATCCATTTACGACAAAAGGTATCCAGATAGGTCATACAGAAAGACGTTGGCAGGAAATACAAATTATTGATACTCCTGGACTTTTAGATAGGCCTGTTCTTGAAATGAATGATATAGAATTGAATGCTTTAATTGCACTTGAACATTTGGCTGATGCAATTTTATTCATATTCGACGCATCTGAAACCTGCGGATTTACCCTTGAAAGTCAGTTTAACCTATTTGTGCAAATCGAGAAGGTATTTAACGAAATACCGATAATAGCTTTATTTAATAAAATGGACTTAATCGATGGAGACGAATATACTCAGCAATATATTGATGCATTTGAAGACAGCATATTAATCTCAGCTATGGAAGGGGAAGGATTAGATAAAATTAATGAAACCATTGATAAAATCCAGAAGATAAGCCGTGAACAAACATAAGATTTATATATAAAAATAGCACAATCAATATTAGATTAAATATAGGAGTTGAAAATATGAGCGAAGAAGATACAATTGAAGTAAACTCAAAAACTGAAGAAAAAATCAACAAAAAAATCGATGAAAGTCAAGCTAAAGTAAATGAAGCTATTGATAATGGAAAACAAAAATTCGATGAAAAAGTTGATGCAAATAAAGATAGAATCAATTCCACTATTGGAAAAGGACAAAATATTGCCGATAAAGTAGCAAGTGATTTATCCAAAGGCGTAGATGAATTTTTCGTAAATGTAAGATCTGCACAAAAAAGGATAAATGACAAAGTAAACGACTACAGAAAATCAGTTATTGAAAGTTTAGATATTGATCTTATTGAAGATAGTAAAAATTACTATATTAAAGTAGCAACCTGTGGAGTAAGCAAAGAAGATGTAAATATTGAAGCTGGAAGCTACGAAATAAGCATTAAAGTTGTATTCCCTAAATTTATTGATGAAATCGAAACTGGCGATGATGCAGAAGTATTACTTGAAGAAATAAAACAAGGAACTTGTGTTAAAACCATTAGCTTTGCTAACGAAATTAAAATGAAAGAAATTACTGCTGTATATGACAATGGAATAACCATCATCACAATTCCTAAAGTTGAAGTTGAAAAACACACCGTTACTGTAGAATAAGTTAACTCTTATTACTACATTCTTTTTTTTATTTTATAGATTTTCCAATCCTCCCAAACCAGTTATTGTCTCATTTTAAAATATAGTCAAAATATTCCTGAAAATTAGATTCCGGTTAATTAAATGTGTAGCTATTTAGGAATATAAAATAAGTTTTAAAAAATCGATTTTCTTCTAAAATAGCAATTATAAAAATCAAAAAAAATGAGATGGAAAAAATAATCTTTAAAAAGTAAAAGTAGAGTTTTATTTAATATCTACTCCACCAAAAATAGCTATTGCATTAATGTAAATCGTAAATTCATTATCTGATTTATTGTTGGAAGTATAATTTTTAACACCTCCAAATATACCTGTTGAATCGATTTCTAAATTGACATTACGAGGGACATGTATATCAGTGCCTCCAAATATTGAGATAACATTAATCTTTCCATCTGAACTGATTTTAGCATCCCTTAAATCAAGATCTACACCGCCGAAAATAGCTTTAGAACTGCAGTCCTTAAATTCCTGATTTTCATTATAATAAACATTGTTTTCAGAAAATATTGCAGTTACCTCTTTATTGTCTTCAGCAAGTTCGGGCATATTTCCTCTACTGAAAATAAGCTTTAAACCGATAGCTAGCAAAATAACAACAATTACTATTTTCCAAATGCTGCTAAAATCGATTATGTCATTTGAAGATAATAAAAGCAGCACTCCCAATATAAGACCAAATAGACCTCCAGCACGACCTTCTTTTTTTGTCAGCGCTATTAGAGATGGAACTATAATAAATAATGTCCACCAACCGTCAAAAAGTGGGAAAGTCCAGATATCTAAAAAATAAAGTGCAAATATAACCGCTATTGCAATAAAAACAATTCCCCAAATTACATCTGTAAAATTCTTCATGATTTTCACCTAAAAAATAGAAATAAGATAATAATTAATATCTTACTTTTGGAATATGACGAGTAGCTCCAGGATCTTCTCCATTGAAATGAGCTAAATAATAAATAAACCATTCTAAAGGTATAACAAAAATAAATGGAGATAATAATTTATCCACGTTAGCTAAATCTTTTAATTTGTATAGAATGATTTTTAATTCCAATTCCTTTGAAAACTCAATAGCCTTCTCAGTTATTTCATCAGATTCAAAACCGGAATCCAGGAATATAACCGGAACATCTTTTTCTACCCTTTCAATTAAACCGTGCCTGAATTCTGCAGCGTAAACAGGACATGCATGTTTTACTGCTCCTTCCATAAGCATGGTCATGGCCAATTTATAAGCAAGGCCAAAGTTTGGTCCACTTCCAAGACAGTAGAAAATATCCTCGTCTTTGTATTCTTCAGCTAATTTTTTATTTTCTTCTTCTGTATCTTTCAATAATTTCTCGATTATCTCTGGAATTTCTTTTAGCTGAGAAAGCAATTCTTCTTTTTTCTCATAATCAGAAGCAGAGAATAGAATCTGATAAAGACAAGCTAATTGTGTGATATACGTTTTAGTTCCGAGAATAGCTGTTTCTTTATCTCCTTTTGTTACAACAGGATAAGTGGCTTTTTTTATCATTGAGCTATCTTTTTCATTTGAAATTGCAACAGTTGGAACTCCATAATCGTTAGCTCTTTCAAGTGCTGCAAGAGTATCTGAAGTTTCTCCTGACTGAGATGTGAAAATAGCTATGGTGTTTTCGTTTTTATTTAATTTCTTGTTGTAGAAAAATTCATATCCTGTGAAAACTTCAATATTCATATTTGTTGTCATTCTTAAAGCGTCTCTAATACTATAACAAGTTGAAATTGAACTTCCACAACCAATTAAATAAACTTTATTAACTTGTGATACCTTTTTTGAAATAATGTCCATAACTTCAAGTTCAGAGGCAAATGTTTTTCTAAGTGCATCTGGTTGTTCCATCATTTCATCATACATTTTATAATTCATAGTAATCACACTCGTTTGGATTATTATAATATTTGTAAGTTATTTATATAAATAATTATAGCTAAAATTTAATTATATGGTAGATTTAACAACTATAGGATTGGAAAAAGGAGTTCACTATGAAACAATAATAACTACAGAATATTGTGGAAAGTCCAATTCTGCACCGATTGGAGTTATTTGTTTAAATAAAGACACCATAATGTGCCGTATTTTTAATAAAAGCAAAACATTAAGAAATATTAAAGAAACAAAGAGATTTACAGTTAACATTGTTGACAATCCTTTTGCATTCACTTACTCTACACTTTCTACTGTTCCTAAAAGCTATTTAAATGAAGACAATGGCCTTAAGTGTTCGGCTAGCTATTTTAAATGTGAAGTTGATAGCATAAAAGATGTTGTTAAAGATATAGATCCTGTAGATAAAAGTAAAAAATCAATTATTAAAGCTAAAGCTATTGAAATCTGCAAGAATAAAGAAGGAAAACCCCTCAATAGAGCAATGGATTTGCTTGTAGAATCAATTTATAATATAAGAAGGATTAATGAAAATCCCGAATATTATTTAAATCGTTTAAAAGAAGCGAAAAGAGTGATTACCAAAGTCGGGTCAAGAGACGATAAAAAAGCAATTCGAATGATAATCGAACATTTAAAAAATGAAGGTTATGAATTATAAAATCAAATCAACAAAGGAGAATGAATCGCCATCAAAAAGACCTTTATTTGAAATTTTTAAAGAAGGGATAACCAACAATGCCATAAATGATAGCGTAGTAAATGGAGAGTCTAATCTAGAACCTAAAAGCCTTACAGCATCTTCCAACTCAGCAATAGTTTGTGATACTGTTTCTATATCCTCATTTGTCATTAGACCTGCTATAGGTAAAGGTAATGACTTAATGTAATTTTTATCCACAACAGCTATTCCCCCTTTATTTTTAATAACCAAATTGACTGCTTTTGCCATGTCGTCACTATTAACTCCTACAACTAGAATATTATGAGAATCGTGACTAATTGAACTTGCGATGGCACCTGATTTTAAGTTGAATCCCTGTATAAATCCATTAGCTACAGTATTTCCCCCATATCGCTCAACATTAGCTATTTTTATGATATCCTTATCTAAATCAGACTGCAATATATTGTTTTCTGTTTTTAAGGTATCGACTACTTTTTCAGTTATAAGTTCTCCATTAAAGCATTTTATGACATTAACAGATGCTTCCATACCATCGTAAAAGACATCGAAATCTGCTGAGGTTTTGTTATCAACATCGAAGTTGTTAATAGCTTCTATTTCAGGAACATCAAATAAGACCTCCCCATCATCAAAAACCAATTCTCCCCCAACATAAGTCTTTTTAACATTCAAGTTATCTAAATCGTCAACAATGATAAAGTTAGCTCCCATTCCTTCAATTATTCCGCCGGAATTTATATTGTAGTGCATTGCAGGAGCTATTGTGACCATTTTTATCAGCTCATAAACATCTAGCTCCAAGTCTTTAGCTTTTTTAATAGATTCATTTAAGTGACCTTTTATAAGGTCCACTACATGTTTGTCGTCACTTACTATAAAGTCAAAAATAGGATCCAACAAAACCTTTTCAAGTGCCTCATTTGGATAGTATCCAAAATTATCCTGATTTTTCCAATAATTTACCCTATCTGTAAAATCAAAAAGAGCTTCAAGATTTTTAGCAGAAGACCCATCCCTTACCATTATTTTCATACCTTTATCTTTTTTCTCAATAGCTTCACTAAACCTGCTGCATTCGTGGTCTGTACTTATAGCTTTAGAGAGATATTTATCCAAATCTTTTCCTAAAAGCAATGGGGCATGACCGTCAATAGGTTTATTGAATTTTTTAGCAACATCTAATTTAGCAAGAATTTCAGGATCGTTATTAATAACTCCTGGAAAATTCATCATTTCAGCTAAAGCAACAATTTTATCATTCATTAATAACTTTTCAATATCCTTATGGTCTAAAGTAGCGCCTGAAGTTTCAAAAATAGTGGCCGGAACACAGGAAGGGGCTGAAAAATAAAAATCAAAAGGAACCCCCGCTGCATTTTCAATCATAAAATCCACACCATCAATTCCTAAAACATTAGCAATCTCATGAGGGTCAGCTACAACAGAAGTAGTACCATGGCGGACAGCTATTCTGGCAAATTGGGCTGGAGTAAGCATACTGCTTTCAATATGAATATGAGCGTCAATAAAACCAGGCAAAACAATACCATCAAAATCAGGAGTAAAATTTTCATCGCTAAGAATTCTAACTGAATCAAAAAAAGAGTTTTTAATAGAAATTTCACCTGGACGTATGGAATTAGACAATACGTCCAGATAATATGCTTTAAATTTCATCTAAATCATCATCGTCATGTAAAACCTTATATAATAAAGGTAGAAATGTACCAATGTCAGTAACAATACCCACTACCTGAGCACTACCTCTATCAGAGAGTTTAGTAACAGTAGATGGGTTGATATCGACGCAAATACTTTTAACACGTGACGGTAGAAGGTTTCCCATAGCAATTGAATGAAGCATGGTAGCTATCATAATAACCATATCCAACTGTTGAGCCTGTTCACGCATTAGCTCTTGAGATTTAAGAGTATTAGTTATTACATCAGGAAGAGGGCCATCATCACGAATTGAACCTGCTAAAATATAAGGAACATTATTTTTAACACACTCATACATGATTCCGCCAGTCAAAGTTCCATCCTCAACAGCATTTTTAATAGAACCTGAATTGTTAATTCTATTAATGGCTCTCATATGGTGAGTATGACCATGAGAGACAATATTTCCAGTTTCTACTTCAATACCTAAAGATGTTCCAAAAAGATTATTTTCAATATCATGAGTAGCTAATGCATTTCCAGCCATTAAAGCATCAATATAACCTTCCCGAATAAGAGCAGACAAGTATTTTCCAGAGCCAGTATGAACAATAGCCGGTCCGCCAACAATACCAATCTTACCGCCTTTAGCTTTAATTTCCTTCATCTCTTTAGCTATTCCTCGAATAATATTCATTAATGGCTTTTCAGATGACACTTCACTATTCATAAATTCAAATAGCTCTTGCTTTCCTCTAGCCCTTTGAGGAGGTGTTACTTTTATTCCTTCACGACCTACAACAATCATATCTCCAGATTTAACATCATCTAATGGTTTACAGAATGCTTTTTCCTTTTCTTCATCAATACAGATTATACAATCCATTTCAATGTTATTTACAACAATCCAATTACCCTTATATAAAACATGAGTTGTATGGTTAGATGTAGAATAAAATCCTTCAGGAGCAACTTTATCTTTTGTAGATGCAACAAGTTGAACCTCTTTAAGTTCAGATATGGAAGCACCTAATCTAGATAATTCATCTAAAATTATATTTAACTGCTCAGGAGATTCTGCAGATACTAATATTTTAGCTCTACTAATATCAGATTTTCTTTTTCCAACATCAAATTCCAATATGTCAAAATCTCCTCCTTTGTCCATAATAAGACCCATAGTCTTTGTAAGCACTAATGAATCAATAATATGGCCAGAAAGTTCAATAGTTCTTTTATTCATAAAAAATTGCTCCAGTTAATTTAATAAATTATATTATTATAATAACATCTATTTAAATATAATTAAACTAGAATAAAAAAAGACCATAACCCACTAGAAATTTAAAAAGTAGCATTTACATTAAAGTTAAGAAATCATATATGATTTTAGATGCAGCAACAGCAGTAATCTCACCTAAACGATTAGTGGCTGTTTCAACAACATCCATCCCAACAATATTTTTAACAGATAAACATTCCAATATATCCTGAATGTCTCCAATTGTTATTCCAAGAGGAGTTGGATTTCCCACACTTGGAGCTATAGATGGATCTAAAACATCCATGTCAATTGATAAATAAATTGGTGTTTCTATTTGAGATAAATAATATAAAATATTGTCAATATGGTTTATTACATCCTTACTTTTAAAGGTTACAATATTGTCTGATTTTTTTACAAATGAATCTTCTTCGCTAGATGATGATCTGATTCCTATCTGAATTAATTCTTTAACTCCCATATCATGAACTCTTCTCATAACAGTTCCGTGGGAGTATTTCTCGCCTATAAGCTCATTAGCCAAATCTCTATGAGCATCCAAATGAACAATAGTTAAATCTTTATAATGATTTTTAAGAGCATCGATAGCTCCGATAGTAATACTATGTTCTCCCCCAATAAGAATTGGCGAAATATTATTTTTCAATAATTCATCAACATTTGACTTAACCATATCTAAAGTTTCTATACAATTTCCAGGAATTACATTAGAATCCCCACAATCATAAAAATTAGAACTAATATTAGAATCAAAATCAACATTAAACATTTCGAAGCCATAAGAAGCTTCTCTAACAACAAATGGCCCTAAACGAGCCCCACCATGGTAAGAAGTTGTACTATCAAATGGTACGCCTACAATTCCCCATGCTCCCTCTTCAACATCTTCAATACTCTGTGAGCTTTTAGAAAATGCGAATTTCCATGGTTCATAAGTATTAAAAAGCATAAGGGTCAACTAAAAAAAGTGAAAATAATTATTGAAAAATAATTATTTTGTTCTCATTATTTTCATATTACCTAAAGCAACGATGTAATCTACTTCGATACCTTCAGTAATTTGATCTTTTAAGTCTTCAGGGATTTCTAAATCTAAAGTATCGTAACTTTCCATATCCATTAATTGTGCATTGTTCCCTTGGATAGATAATACTTGACCTACTCTTTTATCGATAATAGGAATATCTACTTTAGTATCTACAGGTTTTACGATACTTCTTTTTTGGTTATCAAAAATACCTACAGCTTCTAATCTTGCTTTTGCAGCACCATGCTTACCAGGTGATGAAGTAGTTAAACTAGTAATCTTAGATGCTTCTCCACCTAAAACGATGTATTTTCCGACTTTTAAAGTTTTAATCTCTACAACTTTTGTTGACATTAACATTTCCTCCATAATATAAAATAAGATTTAAATTTAATTTGATACAATCCCAATGATTATATTAATATAATATTTAATTCGGCTTTTATTTAAAGTATTCGATTTTTATGATAGTCAAATTATTAAAACTGATTTTTAATCGTAGATAACAATATTTAATTTTTCTTCTTGAAATTATATTCAAATATAATCAAAAGAAACGTACACTTAGATAACCAGTTAATGTTTTTATTGATTTTTTATTTTCGTAAACTTCAGTTTCTCCAATGGGGGTGCTGTGCTCTGGAATG
>ENA-UOJG01001059-UOJG01001059.1-human-gut-metagenome-genome-assembly--contig:-C47-NODE-1059-length-32253-cov-42.014659_pt1 | contig 32253 bp, 44 predicted proteins | sample MGYA00242340_ERZ723887 | MGnify/ENA metagenome assembly ERZ723887 | reverse complement strand
CCTCACCGCTGGCTAGGCGTTCCCGCATCTCGGCCATATATCTTGCAATATCACGTCGGTCGCGCGCATTTAGTTCTGGAACAGAATCGTCTTCCCAGCCCATCAGGTAGGCAGGCGTAGTATTGAGAGCACGAGCAAATGCCTCCACTTTTGATTGAGGTATGTCATTCTCGCCCATCTCAATCTTATTAATAGACGATCTTGACTTGTACCCCATCCTTTTTGCAAGCTCCTCCTGCGAAAGATTGAGCTCTTCTCTACGCGCCCTAATTCGTGCGTATATATCTGACATTGTTTGCCTCCTGTTTCTTTAATGGTACTATAACATGAAGTTCATTTAAAATCAACATTTTTTGATAAAATCAAAAAAATGTGTTGACTATCAGTGAACGTAGTGATATACTCCATGTGTAGATTAAAAATCAACAAAGCGGGAGGTGAGACACGTTGACGGATACACAGGCCTTACGGTCTCTAGTTAATGCCAAGGGGTTGAAATACAAATATATTGCTTGCCAAATGGGTTTATCTGCGTATGGATTAATGAAGAAGATAGAGAATAAGGCAGAATTTAAGGTAAGCGAGGTAGACAAGCTTTCAAAATTGCTTGAATTAACGGCTAAGCAAAAGGAAAAAATTTTTTTTGCTGTTGAAGTTGAATTAAAATCAACAAACAACAATGACACCGACCAAGTGAGCTGAAAGGAGGACAGCATGCGGGAACAGACAACAATACGCCTACCAGCTGAGCTGATGGAACAGCTTCGGCGAGAGGCGCAGGCGATGGGAATGAGCTTCAATGATTATTTGATTGTACTCATTCACAAGGCTCGGAAGGAACTGTAATTTTACCGTATTGTGATTCGTAATTTGCGATATAAACGAGCAAAGCGTGTTCGATTTCCATTGCGATTGAACGCCGCTCAGCATAGGCGAGATAGCGTATCTTTTCATAAGTATCGTCTTGAATCCGCAATGTGAATTGCCGTTTATCCGTTGCCATGATATTCCCTCCGATTTCATATTGGTTTCATATTAATCATAAAAAGAAATCGGAACAATATCAAGATTCATATTGACATCAGTGAATTCACTTAATATTATATTCATAGTGAATTCACCATGAAGGGAGAAGCAATGCGAATGGCCCGAATAATGACGGTAAGACCGCCTGATGATCTAGCGGAAGAACTCAGCGCCGCAGCAAAGCGGCTCGGAATGACGAGGAACGCTCTCATCCTGCAAATCCTGTGGGACTGGGCGAAGAAGCAAGTGAGCTAAAGGAGGAGAAGAGATGAAAGTAATCGTAGAGAACAAAAAACAGTATCTGGCCGATGTAAAAGAAATGATTGATGCTACTAAGCGGCTAAATGAAATCACAAAAGCGGCAGCAGACGAACTTGAGCGGCTCAACGCGGCGCGAGAAAAGGCAAAAGCGCTAAGCCGCTGACGTAGTCACTATTCGTGCTCGATTGCAATCTTGATACCACAATGAGGGCAAGTCACCGTATCGGCATCAAGTGGAAGCTCGAACTCGCCGCCACATTTCGGACACTCGAATCCCGGAATGAAATGAGCCAAATGTTCTAGTTCCTTTTCGAGCTCGTCAAAGCCGCTCGTGCCTATTTTAACCATGCAATTCACCTCCATTCCTACAAATTATACCAGCAGGAGCGGAGAGTGGACAACGCAAAATCGACTAATCGAATAAAAGGAGATTTCTACATGACACACAAAAAGAGAAGCCCTGCGATAGATATTTCCGAACTGGAACAAGCCTGGGTAGACCAATGGGGTGAGGCGGTGAAGAAAACCACAGCTGCCAAGATACTGGATGTAAACCCGGCTACGATATGGCGCATGGTACAGGATGGCCGGCTGGCAGAGGCACCAAATGGGCGCATTCTAGTGCGCCAAATGGCGCGCTGGGCACTGCGGGCCGCAAGCTGAAGGAGGGCACATGATGGACAAGCAAGCATTCATTGACGGGTACGCAGCAGCGCGCAAAGCGTATTTGCGGCGGGAGCGGGAACGGCAGATTTTAGCCGCAGCGGACTATATCACATACCGCAAAAGCATTCACAGACAGCAGCGAAATGGGACGTTCAGGGCAAACAGACCGAAAGGGGTTAAGGTATGAAAGTTCTTGTAGCATGTGAGGAATCGCAGGAAGTATGCAAGGCGTTCCGTGCAAAAGGGCATGAGGCGTATTCCTGCGATATCCAGGAACCGTCAGGCGATCATCCAGAATGGCATATCCTAGGTGATGCTATCGACGTACTGAACGGAGGTACGATTACCACGATGGACGGGGTGAGCCATCAGGTAGGTAGGTGGGATTTGCTGATTGCACATCCGCCGTGTACATATTTAAGCAATGTTGCGACAAGGAGTTTTTCACTAAGATGCACTCCTGCAGAAAGGGTTGTAGAACGATGGAAATTACGGGCTGTGGCGGCGGTGTTTTTTATGCATTTTGCCCTTGCGGATATCCCGATGATCGCGGTCGAAAATCCGATCGGTTTTATGAATGTGGCATATAGAAAACCAAATCAAATTATTCACCCGTACATGTTCGCGGAAGATGAAAATGACAAGGAGCAGTATGTGACAAAAGCTACTTGCCTTTGGACAAAAGGGCTTCCGAATCTGCGTACAAATGAACTGCCTAGGCCAGACAACAAAAAACTATTTGGGATTATGCCAAGCGGTAAAGCAAGGACGTGGGAAGATACATATTCTCGAAACGGAAAAGTAAGAAGCAAGACCTTTCCGGGCATCGCAAAAGCAATGGCAGAGCAATGGGGAGGCATACAGCAACAGGAGGTCACATGAACTACTTCGGATTATTTTTCAGTTTCACGCTGCCTGGCGTGATTCTAGGGATACTGATCGCCGTTGCGGTCGCGCATGGATTAGCGGCGCAGCGCAGGTCGGAAAAACGGCAGCAACCGCGCAGGCGGGGGTTATACATCGAAGATTTAAAGGAGGGAAATCGGTAATGGACATGGAGAGGGCGAAAACACAGGCCTTCCGTAAGCACGCGGAAGAAACGTTAGACGAGTTGGCAACAGTGTGCCACCTGTTGCGGGCTTCAGCGAGCAACAATAATGCGGAAATTACAGTGGACATTATACTTGCAGTTCTGAAGGATGGATTTTTGGCTGGCTGGAGCGCGGCAATCGACTACTGCATGCAGCCCGTAGAAAAGGAAGTGCCCGCCGGGACGACCAACCCGAACGAGCACACGAACAATACCTGTGAACCCATTTTATCAGGCCGGGAGGATGAAGTCAATGCGTGCGATCGTAATTAAACCAGGGCAATCCCGGCCCCTGATCTGGAACTTCGACAGCGTGGAGGCACTTCGGGCAGCTGTGGACGGTGAACCGGAACTGGGGTGGTATAAATCATATGCAGTGCTGTTCTCAGCAGATCCACATGCAACGCCAAACCGCACGTTGGACGGACGCACATTTTGCGGCACGATTATCATCACGTCCGTCTGCGGGCTTGGGCTTGTCGAAGCAATGGATCTGCGCGACGACTGTGCGGCATGGCCGCAGGCAAGGTGGGGTGTGGCAAATGGGTAAACCGTACTGGACATGCCCCGACTGCGGGGCGAACCTGGATCCCGGAGAGAGGTGCGATTGCCATGACTCCTGCGAGGAACCGATATGAAATCCTGCCCTGCGGTCGCGCGGTGATCTACATAATGGAGGGCGGCGCGGAGCATGCAACGCTGATCGACGCGGAAGATCTGCCGCGGGTGCTGTCGGTGTCGGGGAAGTGGTATGCGCAGCGGCGGCGGTGGACATTGTATGCGGCGTGCACAATCCGCGAGGCAGGCGCGCGTATGACGATCCGGCTGCACCGGTTTCTGACGGACTGCCCGGCGGACATGGAGGTGGATCATCTCGATCACGACGGGTTAAACAATACGCGGGCGAACCTTCGCATCGTGACGCCGGAAGACAACAAGCAGAACGTCCGTGAAGCCGGATACGGCAGGGATGTGGCTGAGCGCTGGTATGAGGCTGGATGCGCCGGGAGCCTGGCGGCAGTAGAAGAGTTCCCGTTTTAATTGAGTAAATCGAAAGGAGCACAGCATGATCAAGATCAATAAGCTTGAAATCGAGAACGTGAAGCGGGTGAAGGCCACCCGCTTTGAGCCGGAGGAAAACGGCCTGACGGTGATCGGCGGGAAGAACGGCCAGGGGAAAACTTCCGTGCTGGATGCGATCACCTGGGCGCTTGGCGGCGAACGGTACCGGCCGTCACAAGCGCAGCGGGATGGCTCAGTCCTCCCGCCATATATCCATGTTGTTCTGTCAAACGGGCTCGTGGTGGAGCGCAAGGGCAAGAACAGCGACCTCAAGGTGATCGACCCGGAGGGTCGCAAGGGCGGGCAGCAGCTGCTAAATGAATTCGTGGAAGAACTGGCGCTGAACCTGCCCCGCTTCATGCAGGCCAACAATCGGGAAAAGGCGGATACGCTGCTTCGGATCATCGGCGTCGGAGACCGGCTGTATGAGTTGGAACAACAGGAGCGCGAACTGTACGCGAACCGCCATGCCATCGGGCAGATTGCGGATCAGAAAAAGAAATACGCGCAGGAGATAGCCTACTACCCGGACGCGCCAAAGGAACCCGTGTCCGCGACAGAGCTGATCCTGCGGCAGCAGGAGATCCTTGCCCGCAACGGCGAGAATCAGCGGAAGCGGATGCGCCTGCAGCAGCTGGAAGGGGAGGCAGCGGAGGTGCAGCGCAAGCTGGATGAGCTGCTTGCCAGGCGGCAGGCGGTGCTTGCGGATCTCGATATTGCACGGCGTACTGCGGCCGAACTTGCGGACGAATCCACCGTTGAACTGGAGCAGAGCATTGCGGAGATCGAACAGCTGAACCGAATGGTGCGCGCCAATCTGGATAAGGACCGGGCAGAGTCGGATGCGCTTGTATATAAGAACAAATACGGAGAGCTCACGGCGCAGTTGGAGAGTGTTCGCAAAGCGCGAACCGATCTGCTGCAGAATGCAGACTTGCCATTGCCCGGGCTTTCTGTAGAAAATGGCGAGCTGCTGTATCAGGGGAAGGCATGGGATTGCATGTCCGGTGCGGATCAACTGCGGATAGCCACGGCTATCGTGCGGCGGCTGAACCCGAAGTGCGGCTTTGTGCTGCTCGACAAGCTGGAGCAGATGGATCTCGATACGCTCCATGAATTTGGCGCATGGCTGGAGCAGGAGGGCCTGCAGGCCATCGCCACAAGGGTGAGCACCGGCGGCGAGTGCAGCATCATCATTGAGGATGGATACATCGCAGGTGAAGCGGTGACGGAGCCGGAGGCACCGGCTGCACCGGCATGGAAGGCAGGTGAGTTTTAATGCAGATCACGCGCGGAAAGATCAAAAGCGCACAAAAGGTCGTGGTTTATGGTCCCGAGGGCATCGGGAAATCCACGTTTGCGGCGCAGTTTCCGGAGCCGCTCTTCATCGACACGGAGGGCAGCACCCGGCACATGGACGTTATGCGCATGGAAAAGCCTTCAAGCTTCACTATGCTTATGGAACAGATCCGGTATGTCAAGGCAAACCCTGGCCTGTGCAAAACGCTTGTGATCGATACGGCGGACTGGGCGGAACAGCTCTGCATGGCGGAGCTCTGTGCCAAAGCGCAGAAAAAGGGCATTGAGGATTTCGGCTACGGTAAGGGATACGTTTACCTTGCCGAGGACTTCGGCCGGATGCTGAACCTCCTCGAGGATGTGATCGGCATGGGCGTTCATGTGACCGTTACGGCGCATGCCAAGATGCGCAAATTTGAACAGCCGGATGAGATGGGCGCATATGACCGCTGGGAGCTGAAGCTGCAGAAGCAGACGGCGCCGCTGCTCAAAGAATGGGCGGACATGGTGCTGTTCGCCAATTACAAAACGTTTGTGGTCAATGTGGACGATCAGGGTACGGCCAAGGGGAAAAACAAGGCGCAGGGTGGCGCACGGGTGCTGTATACGATGCATCATCCCTGCTGGGATGCGAAGAACCGGCACGGCTTGAAGCCCGAGCTGAAGTTTGAATATGCGGAGATCGCGCATTGCATTGAAGGCGACATGCCGCCGCAACCCAAGATTGCCACTGCACCTATGGCGCCGCCGGATCCCATTCCGGAACCTGCAACGCCAGCGCAAACGTCAACACCGGAGGGAGCGGTGCCGGAAGTAAAGGCGCGGACGATCCCACAAGCACTTTCAGACCTCATGCGCACCTACAACGTACTGGAGCCGGAAATCCAGATGGCCGTGAGCCGCAAGGGGTATTATCCGGCGAATACGCCGATTGAAAATTATGATCCAGGCTTTGTAAATGGTGTGCTCGTGGCCGCATGGCCGCAGGTGCATGAATTGATTAAGCAGATCCGCAAGGATGAAATACCATTTTAACGAACAGAGAGGAGAACAAACATGAGCAGTTTTGACGAAGGCCGCGAAATTGGCTGGAACGATGAGATTGAGAAGGACAGCGACTTCCATGTAGTTGCTGAAGGGGATTATGACTTTGAGGTGCTCAGCTTTGAGCGCGGCCGGCACAACGGCAGCGACAAGCTTCCGCCGTGCAACAAAGCCATTTTGAGCCTGCGCGTTTCATCCCCGGAGGATGAAACGACACTAACGCATAATCTGTTTCTGCACACAAAGACCGAGGGCATGCTCTGCGCCTTCTTCACGGCGATCGGGCAGCGCAAAAAGGGTGAGCGCATCACAATGGACTGGACGCGGGTGGTTGGCTCTCGTGGGCGATGCAATGTTGGCGTGCGCAACTGGACAGGGAAGGACGGAGCGACCAAGGTTTCCAACGAGATCAAACGGTTTTATGAGCCCGCGGAAGACGCTGCACCGCGGACATATGAACCCGGAAAGTTTTAAGGAGCAAGGACAATGGCGATGGAGCTAAGACCTTATCAGCAGGAAGCGAAAACGGCGGTTCAGGCGGAATGGGCCCAGGGCCGCCGCCGCACACTGCTCGTATTGCCCACGGGTTGTGGCAAGACCATCGTGTTCAGCAAGCTTATTGAGGATTGCGTGCGGGATGGAGAGCGCGTGCTTGTGCTCGCCCACCGTGGGGAACTGCTGGACCAGGCCGCAGACAAGCTCGCCAAAACCACAGGCCTCGGGTGTGCGGTGGAAAAAGCGGAGGAAAGCTGCATCGGGAGTTGGTTCCGCGTGGTGGTAGGCTCAGTACAGACGCTTATGCGGGAAAAACGGCTCGGACAATTCGATCCGGATTTCTTCAATACGATCGTTGTAGACGAAGCGCACCACTGCATTTCGGATAGCTATCAAAAAGTGCTCACGCACTTTGATTGCGCGAAAGTGCTTGGCGTAACTGCCACGCCGGATCGCGGCGACATGCGCAACCTGGGTGCGTATTTCGATTCCCTGGCATACGAATACACGCTGCCCAGAGCGATTAAGGATGGGTACCTCGTGCCGATCAAGGCACTTACGATTCCCTTGCAGATGGATCTCACGGGCGTGAGCATGCAGGCGGGCGATTTTAAGGCAAGCGACATCGGAACGGCGCTTGACCCGTATTTGCACCAGATTGCGGCAGAAATGGCGAAAAATTGCCGTGACCGCAAGACGGTGGTATTCCTGCCGCTGATTAAGACAAGTCAGAAATTCTGTGCGATTCTCAATGAACACGGATTCCGCGCTGCCGAAGTGAACGGCGGGAGTGAAGACCGCGCCCGCATTCTCGCAGCGTTTGACCGCGGCGATTATAACGTTTTGTGCAACTCCATGTTACTCACGGAGGGATGGGATTGCCCCACGGTGGATTGCATCGTAGTGCTCCGGCCTACGAAGATCCGCAGCCTGTATGCTCAGATGGTGGGTCGAGGCACGCGCCTCGCGGCCGGTAAGGCTGAGCTTCTGCTGTTGGACTTCCTTTGGCACACGGAGCGGCATGAGCTTTGCCACCCGGCGCATCTGATCTGCGAAAATGAGGATGTGGCGCGGCACATGACGGCGAACATCGAAGCGGCAGGTTGTCCGGTGGACATTGAAGAAGCGGAACAGAAGGCTTCCGAGGATGTGATCGCGGAACGCGAGGAGGCGCTTGCAAAGCAGCTTCAGGAGATGCGCACACGCAAACGCAGGCTCGTTGATCCGCTCCACTTTGAAATGAGTATTCAGGCCGAGGACTTAACAGGGTATGTGCCCGCGTTTGGCTGGGAGATGGGCCCGCCGTCACAAAAGCAAATGCAAGCGCTCGAACGTATGGGCATTTTCCCGGACAGCGTGGAATGCGCAGGCAAGGCCGCAAAGCTGCTCGACAGGCTCGATAAGCGCCGCATGGAGGGGCTTACCACGCCAAGGCAAATCCGCTTCCTCGAAGGGCGCGGCTTCCAGCATGTCGGAACGTGGCAGTTTGATGCAGCCAAGAGGTTGATCGACCGAATTGCCGCAAACGGGTGGCGCATTCCGAATGGCATCCATCCAGGCGAATACACGCCTGAGGTAGCGCAGCAACAACGCATTGATTTATTCGACGAGGTATCTTCATGGTAGAGTGTTACGACATCCGCGAAGCGCTGCAGCAGATCGACCCGGCCGGGCTGGATTACCAGGAATGGCTTTCCGTCGGTATGGCGCTCAAGGAAGAAGGTTTCACTGCGGCGGATTGGGATGCGTGGAGTCAACGGGATCATGCCCGTTACCGTGCGGGAGAATGCTTCCGCAAGTGGGACGGCTTCCATGGACACGGCGCCCCGGTAACGGCGGGAACGATCATCCAGCTTGCAAAGAACCAGGGCTGGCAGCCGCAACGCGCCGAAGTGGATGCGGAACTCGACTGGGAGGCCGCCATCGGAGCGAAGGACGAGCTTATGATCGTCAACCGCAATTGGGTGGAGGGCAAGGAGGTTGACGAACCGAAGGACTGGGATCCGGTGCGGCAGCTGACCACCTATCTGGAGACGCTGTTTGAGGCCTCCGAAAACGTTGGCTATGTTACACGCAGCTATGAAAAGGACGGCCGTTTTCTGCCGGAAAAGGGCTGCTACGACCGTACGGCGGGAAAGCTGATCGAGCTTTTGAGTAAGTGCGGCGGTGATCTTTGCTCTGTGATCGGGGATTACAATTCGGGGGCCGGCGCATGGATCCGCTTCAACCCGCTCGATGGGCACGGTGTAAAGAACGAAAACGTAACGGAGTACCGCTATGCGCTTGTGGAATCGGACGCGATGGAGATCGAGGCGCAGAACGCCATTATCCGCGAACTGGAGCTTCCCGTTGCCTGCCTTGTGCACAGCGGCGGAAAGAGCCTGCATGCCATCGTCAAAATTGATGCAGGCAGCTATGACGAATACCGTAAGCGCGTGGATTATCTCTATAGCGTATGTCAGAAGAACGGGCTCAAGATCGACAGTCAAAACCGAAACCCATCCCGCCTTTCTCGCATGCCGGGAATTCTGCGCGACGGCCGCAAGCAGTTTCTTGTGGACACCAACATCGGCAAGGCAAGCTATGCGGAATGGAAGGAGTGGATCGAGAGCGTAAACGACGATCTGCCGGAGCCGGAGAGCATGGCAGACGCATGGGACAATCTTCCGGAACTGTCTCCGCCGCTGATCGACGGTGTTCTCCGGCAGGGGCACAAGATGCTTCTTGCCGGGCCGAGCAAAGCGGGAAAGAGCTATGCGCTCATCGAGCTCAGCTGCGCGATTGCGGAGGGACGGCGCTGGCTTGGCTGGGTGTGTGCCCGCGGCAAAGTGTTATACGTGAACCTTGAGCTTGACCGGGCAAGTTGCCTGCATCGCTTTCGGGACGTGTACACGGCGCTTCGCTGGCAGCCCAGGCATCTTGATAATATCGATATCTGGAACCTGCGCGGCAAGTCGATCCCGATGGACAAGCTAGCGCCGAAGCTGATTCGCCGCGCGGCGAAGAAGCAATACATTGCCATCATCATCGACCCGATCTATAAAGTTATCACGGGCGATGAGAACAGCGCGGACCAAATGGCGCATTTCTGCAATCAGTTCGACCGCGTCTGCACAGAGCTTGGCTGTGCCGTGATCTATTGCCATCACCACAGCAAAGGGCGGCAGGGGCAGAAGCAAAGCATGGACCGCGCTTCCGGCAGCGGCGTATTTGCCCGTGATCCGGACGCGCTCCTTGATCTGATTGAGCTTGACCTTGATGACGATGTACGCGCTCAGGCTGCAAACAACGCTGCATGCGCTGTATGTGAGGCTGCGCTGCGGGAAGCGAACCTGTTGAACGAAGTTTCACAAGACGATCTGTGCAGCGAAAAAGCGGCCTTACGCGCCTGCAGGGAGCTTTTGCCAGAGGAAGACTGCCTACGTCTCAACCGCGCCGTAGAGGCCGCAAAACGGGCTGCTGAGGCGCGTACAGCATGGCGCGTGGAGGGCACACTGCGCGAGTTCCCCAAGTTTCCGCCGGTCAACCTGTGGTTCGATTATCCGGTGCATACGGTCGATGCGGGTGGCATGCTGACAGACCTTACGGCAAATGCGGATGAGCCGCCGTGGAAGAAAGGCGTGCGTAAGCGGCAGAGCGGAGCCTTGCAGGAGCGCCGGAGCAAGGAGCAGGAATTCTGCGATGCGGTGGAACGCTGCAACATGGGCGAGCCGCCGACGGTGAACGACCTCGTGGAATGGTATTCCAGCACCGGTAAAAATGTTGCGCCGCGCACCGTGCGGGATTGGATAAAAAAATACGGATTTTCCGTCGATAAGAACACGGGGAAGGTAGTTCGTGCGTCTAAAACGGACGAACAGAGTGCGGCGGACAACTAAAATTTCAGTCCGCCGCCGTGCGGCGGGGAACTGTTTTTTCAGTCCGCCACACTGCGGCGGGGAACTGGAATTTAAGGTCGCCGCCGTGCGGCGGGGAACCCTTAACTACTACGTAGTTAAAACTACTCCGCCGCATACGCGTCGTCACGTGTGTACGTGAAGGGGAACGCGTGAAACGGCGCGTTCCCCCCTACGTGACACACATGCCGTGACAAAAATGTTTTTTGCAAAACAAAAATGCACTTTAGTGAGGTAAAGTGATATGATCGAGTTCTTTATGCCGATGGAACCACCCACGGCAACGCATCAGGAAAAGAGCGTGAGGGTAGTTGGCGGCAAGCCGGTATTTTACGAGCCGACGGATTTGAAAGCGGCGCGCATGAAACTTCGGGGGCATCTTGGAAGACATGCGCCGCAGGATCCTATGCGCGGCCCCGTGCAGCTGTTGGTGAAATGGTGCTTCCCTGTTTGCGGCAGGCATCGCAACGGAGAGTACCGCGCTACGCGGCCCGATACCGATAACCTACAAAAGCTCCTGAAGGACGAAATGACGCATGTGGGTTTTTGGCAGGATGATGCGCAGGTGGCCTCAGAAATTGTGGAAAAATTTTGGGCGGTTACGCCGGGAATCTATATCGCCGTGCGTGAGTTAGGGGAGAAGCCATGAGAACGGTTGCTGATGATATCCGCTTTTGGGCTGCACGCAAAGCGAAAGCGGAAACTCTGCCGGCCCGCACGCGGGAGCGGTATCGGGAAACGTATGAGGCCGTATGTGCACGGCTGCAGACGATCACGGACGCAGTGTTTCGGGACGCTGTCACCGTGATCGATACGGCGTTGGATGCGCAGCGGGTAGAAGCTGCTGCGGCTGTGCTGCAGGCGTGTGTAGCGCATGACAATATGGCGCTTGCTGATGCGGTCGCAAAATACAACGCGGCAGGATATGCACCACTCGGTTTTGTAGAGATAGAGCCAGACGAGCTGCCGGAGGAATGGAAAATTCCCGGAGATGTGCTATGAAAAAGTGCAATCCGAACAATCCACGCTGCGAATGCGGCGAAAGGCTCACGCTCCGGACGTCTGCCAGCAGCACATCCGGGCAGACGTCCACGGGCATGCGCACCTATACCGAGTGCCGGGCCTGCGGGCGCAGGTGGACGATTTGGTACGATTTGGAGTGGCGTGAAGTTAAGCGTCTCCCCACGCGGATACGCAAGACCATGCCCGCTGCAAGACCGGCTGCCGTCCGGGCGCCTACCTTGTGCTGGAGGTGCGGTAAAGCTTACGGAAACGGATGTAGATGGTTCCGCAATTACACACCCGTGCCGGGTTGGACGGCTGAGCCGGAAGAACGATACGGGGAAACTGGATATACGGTAATTGACTGTCCGGAGTTTGTGGAAGAGGAAAGAAGGTGACGAAACTTGACCCTTGAAGATCTAAACCGCCTGCGCTTCCTGCGCGATGAGATCCGGCAGTTGGATGAAAAGGCGATGGAGCTGCGCGCACGGGCAGAGCGGTTGACCTCGATCCTCACCGGCATGCCATCCGGATCGCACGACCATGACCGTATGGCCGGCATCGTTGCGGAACTTGCGGACAACGCTTGCTGTGCCGCCGCGAAAGCGCTGGAACTTACAAAGGCATGCGAGGACGCGGAACGCTGGATTGACGCTTTGCCGGAGCAGCAACGGCGGGTGATGCGGCTTTACTATGTAGATGGCATAAGGACATGGAAAGAGGTGGCGGAGAGGCTGCCGTATAGCTATAGCCATACAAAAAGGATTAAAGCCGTTGCACATCAAAAACTTAATTATGAGCCCCAATGAGCCCTTACTACATGCTAAAATGGTAGCATGAAAAAGCATGAGGAGCGCTTCCATTCCACGGGGCGCTCCCTTGCATTTGCGATCCGGCACGCCTGCTCCCGTGCCGGACGATGTCATTCCGCCGGACTGCGGGGAGCGATAGGCTCCCCGTATTCCCGGCGCATGGCAGATTCTGTGATGATCCATTGCTTACCGATGTGCTTGGCGTCAACGCCTTCAACGAATTTCCCGCGCAGGATCGCCTGGCGCAATGTAGCGTCGGCGCGGCCCCAGCGTTGCGCGGCTTCGGCAAGGGACATCAAGCCATCAAAAGGATTTTCATTCATCGTCGTTCCTCCTGAGTATCTTCCGGCAAAGCATGATCACATAGATGCACAATGGGATGCTGACAACGGAGAGAGCGACTGATACGACGTCGAGCCATAGCATAATTGTGTGGACATTGGGCAAGGCTTGTGGGATAATACCCATAAGAGAGGGGCTTTCGCCCCTCGCCTAGGGTTTCGCAAGCCATTCAATCAGTTTCTCAATGAGGCTGACCAGCTGAGTGGCGAGCGCAAGAGCGGCGGTGATAAGTGCTAGTTTGGCGACTTGCTTATCATCGCTTCTCTTTTTCCTGCCCATGTCGTTCACCTCCTTTCTATGGTTATATTATACTACGGTATCGTAGCATTGTCAAGAGGAAATGGAAGAAAACAAAGCGATTTAGGATATTTTTTTTGATTACACCACAGGCGATAATTATGACAGAAACCGATATTGCCTATGTCAAATGGTGCATTGAGCACGACATTCATAAGTTTTATACATGGGTAAAGTGGGAGCATAAGCGCAAGGAAATTCTGGCAAGCGACCATTACGAGTGCCAGCACTGTAAAGCGCAGGGTATTTACCGGCGAGCAACGACCGTACACCATATGCAGTACGTGCGCAAACACCCAGAATGTGCGCTTGAAGATTTTTATGTCTGGAATGGGGAGAAACGCCGGAACCTCATATCGCTGTGCAACGCATGCCATGAAGCGGCGCACGGATACCGCCGCAAAATCGTAAGGCCGATCACACTTGAACGTTGGTAGTCCCCCCCGGTTCAAAAAAACGGCTTTTAAGGGAGGGGGACCGACCGGGGGCAGGCATAGACAGAACAGAGCGCCCTCGCGCGCGAGGAAAAAGCGGAAGGAGGATATTGCGTGGCAAAGAGAAAGAAAAACGACCCGTGCCCGGCGGTTTTCAGGACGGATTATGAAAGAATTCGAGAGGATCTGATTGATCAGCTGGAGCGCAATGGAACGGTTGGCGGGCATTATATTGACCTTGTGAACGACTACATGAACATGTGGATCACAAAATCGCAGCTAGATACGGACATCAAACAACGTGGCGTGATTGCGCCATACACCAATGCTAACGGCACGGTGACGATGAAGAAAAACGAATCTATCGAGCTCGTGCTCAAGGTAAATGGGCAGATGCTCAAGGTACTGGATCATTTGGGCATCAAGCCGGTTGCGGAGGTGTCTCCGGATGCCGACGAGGACATGTAACCCACATATCCTGCGGTACATTAAGGCAGTCGAGCAGAAAGTAGTTCCGGTTTGCAAAGAACAAAAGCAACTGGCTGTACTTGTTCGGAAAGCGTTTGCCGAAGAAGATATTTGGTGCGATGATGCGCGTCTCGAGCGGTATTTGACTCTGCAAAAGTTCTTCCCGTTTCAGCTGCTCGATTGGGAAATATTTTGTTTCGCCCTGCACAATTGCGTGTTCCGTGCGGACGGAATGCCACGGTGGCCGGATTTGTTCATTTGTGTGGGGCGCGGTGCAGGTAAGAATGGATATCTTGCTTTTGAGGACTTCGCACTGATATCCCATTACCATGGAATCCAACGCTATGATGTCGATATCTGCGCCAATTCGGAAGATCAGGCGCGTACTACATTCGACGATATATACGACATCCTTGAGGACAATAAAGACCGCCTAGAGCGGTTTTTTTATTGGAATAAGGAGAAGATCATAAACCTCAAAACAAAATCTGTGCTGCGTTTCAGAACAAGCAATGCAAAAACCAAGGACGGCGGTCGCCCAGGCAAGGTGGATTTTGATGAGGTGCATGAATATGAAGATTACAGTAATCTGGACGTTTTCACAACTGGGCTCGGCAAAAAACCGCATCCGCGGCGAACCTTCACTACAACGAACGGAAAAGTTCGAGACGGGGTACTGGATGATTACCTGGCGCAGGCCACCGAAGTGCTTGAGGGCAATATGCCAGACGGCGGGATGCTGTTCTTCATATGCAAGCTGGATAACAAGCAGGAGGTGCACGATGAACGGCTTTGGATAAAGGCGAATCCTTCGCTTCCGTTTCGCCCTGATCTACTGGAGGAAATGCGTAAGGAATACGCAGACTTTCAGCGTGGGAGAAAGATGACGGGCGCATTTATGACCAAACGCATGAACTCGCCGGAATCCGATGTTGAGACGGCTGTAACAGACTTTGAAAATTTGCGCGCGGCGTCGCGGGGAGTGCCGTTGGAACTCTTGGCCGGACGCAAAGCCGTCGTAGGGATTGACTTCACAAAGGTGAACGATTTTGCGGCGGCGGGATTCTTGCTGCGAGACGGGGACATGCGGTACTGGATAGATCACACATGGGTGTGTCGTCATTCAAAGGATTTGGGAAGGATCAAGGCGCCGCTTGATGAGTGGGCAGCTCAAGGGCTGCTTACTTGGGTGGATGATGTGGAGATCGATCCCGAATTGGTGGTGGAATGGATCGTAAAAACGGGCTCAGTATATAGTGTCCGTCAGATCGCATTGGATAACTTCCGTTACGGAATTTTTGCAGCAGCTTTGCGAAAAGTTGGCTTCAGCGCCAAGGAGCACAAGAACGTAAAGCTTGTGAGCGGCCGTGACGTGATGAAGGTTCATCCAATCATTGAATCCATGTTTCTGCGACAGCGCATTGCCTGGGGTGATCCTACAATGATGCGGTGGTATGTGAACAATACAAAGTCCATGCCGGCTGCCCGAAAGACAGCAGGCGAGACTGACCTCGGAAATTGGACCTATGGAAAGATTGAGGGAAAAAGCCGAAAAACGGACGGTTTCATGGCGCTTGTTGCGGCAATGACAGTCGAAAACGAACTGGACGACGCACCGGCCGGCAATATCAGCAATTTGCCTGTGCTCGCATTTTAAGGAGGTGATGAAAACGGGAATCATTACATGGCTATGGGACAGGCTGAAGGGCCGCTCCATGGAGATCCCACCGGGGCAGTTCTTTGAGTATGCAACAGAATATACTGTGCGTGAGCTGGCATTTTGGGCCGCGGTGAACGTGATCGCCAACTGCATTGGCAAGTGTGAGTTCAAAACGTATCTACGCGGAAAAGAGATAAAGGGTGACGAATGGTATCTTTGGAACGTTGAACCTAACAAAAACCAGAACTCAAGCGCATTCATTCGGCAATGGATCACGACGCTTTACAGAAACAATGAATGCTTGATTGTTCCAACGGAAGACGGACAGCTTTTGATTGCAGACAGCTTCCAACATAAGGAATATGCCGTTTACGATGACGTGTTTACGCAGGTGACCGTCAAAGATTATGAATTTACACGGTCATTCCTACAGAGTGAAGTGCTGTATTATAGGCTTAATAGCACAAACGTGAACAAGCTTTTGCATCAGCTGTACGAGAGCTATGGCAAGCTGATCACCTATGGGCAGAAGTATTACCAAAAGAGCCGAGGCAGCAAAGGCACGCTCAGGGTTCCGGCACCTCAGACAGGCGACACAAAAAAAGAAGAATCGGTAAACTCGTTTCTGGCAAACCAGTGTAGGACCTTTCTTGAAAGCGACAATGGTGTGCTTCCGTTGTATGAAGGCTATGACTACACGAACATCGGCAGTAAAACCTATGCCAATGACAGCACCCGGGACATCCGGGCGATGGTTGACGATGTGTTCGACTTTACGGCCCGTGCATTCACTATGCAGCCTGCACTGCTGCGTGGCGATGTAGCGGGAACCAAGGATGCAATGGAAAACCTCCTGACCTTATGCATTGATCCGTTGGTGGATTTTTTAACAGAGGAGATCATACGAAAACGGTGTGGGAAGGCTGCAGTGCTTGATGGCACGACACTTGTCATCGATACGACGGCGGTCAAGCATGTAGATCTTTTAAGCGTAGCCACTGCAATCGACAAGTTGATCGGGTCTGGTGCGTTCTGCATCAATGATATCCGGCGCCTGGTTGGTAAGGAGCCGATTGACGCGCCATGGGCGTGGCAGCATTGGATCACAAAGAATTATGCCACGGTGGAGGAACTGCTGGAGGCAATACAAAATGGGGAGGGACCAAGTTGAAAATGATCGAAGGAGGAGGTGGCCTGTATGCCACTTGAGGTGCTCAAATGGGATTTAAAGCAGGCAATGGATGACCCGGAGGCGTTGGAACTGTACCTTTACAGCGAGGTGAAACCGGATAGCTATGACTGGTGGAACGGTAGGATGATAGAAAGCAAAACTTCGCAGGACTTTTTCAGAGACAAACTGGCTGAATATGCGGATGTGAAGCGAATCAATCTGTACATCAATTCCTGCGGCGGCTCCGTTGTTGAAGGCTATGGAATATACGCTCAGCTTAAACGACATCCGGCGCAGAAAACTGTATATGTGGATGGATTTGCGAATTCCATCGCATCCATTATTGCCATGTGCGGAGATAAAATTATCATGCGCGTCAATAGCATGATGGGCATTCATAACATGATGGATGCTTGCTTTGGCAACGCGGCGGAGCACCGAAAATGTGCAGCGGACCTTGACCGCATGATGGAGGGAAATCGGCAGATCTACCTTGAACGCTCCGGCGGGAAGATCACGCTTGAAAAGCTCACTGAGCTTTTGGACGCCGAGACGATGCTTACTGCAGAAGAATGCTTGGAATATGGCCTGTGCGATCTGGTGGAAGGTGCTGTAAGCGATCCGGAGCAGATGACACAGATGATGCAGCGCATCAATTACAGCCTCACAGCGCAGATGCAGTATTACAAAAGTTTGCGGCAGGCATGGCGTGACGCGTTTGAACCGGCGCCACCACATGACCCGCCCGCAGGCAAGGAACCAAAAGAACCACCGCAGGAAAAGAAGCTCCGGCGGTTTTTTAGTGCACTTAAATAACAAGGAGGAGAAAATACGCTATGCCCATGAAAAATCTTGATCTGCTCAAGGAGCAGAAGACCCAAATCATGCAGCGCATGACCGATGCGCTGCGCAGCGACAATCCGGAAAAGTTTGCCCAGGCGTGGGAAGAACTGCAGCTCAATCTGCAGGATACCGTCATGGCAGAGGCTCGCGGCCTGATGAATCAATACGACACGACCGTACTTGCTGCCCGCGGTACCCGGCAACTCACCAGTGAGGAAAACAAGTATTACGATGGCTTGATTCAGGCGATGCGCTCTGCAAATCCAAAGCAGGCGATCGCAGACTATGAACCTGTGCTGCCGAAAACCGTTGTGGACGCAGTGTTCGATGATCTTGTTCAGGAGCATCCGTTGCTTGAGGCGATCAACTTCCAGAACACGAACGGCATGATCGAGTTCATCGTCAACACCAACAGCAAGCAGCTCTCATCGTGGGGCGTACTCACTGCTGAGATCACCAAGGAGCTTACCAGCGGTTTCAAGAAGATCAACATGACCATGGACAAGCTCTCTGCTTTTATTCCGGTCGCAAAATCAATGCTGGATCTCGGCCCAGCATGGCTCGACCGTTATGTCCGGGCGATCCTGGGCGAAGCGTTGGCCTTTGGCCTTGAGGAGGCAATCGTAAACGGCACTGGTAAGAATATGTTCATCGGCATGAATCGCCAGGTGGGTACCGGCGTCATGGTGACCGACGGTGTATACCCGGTGAAAAACACTGTAAAACTAACCAGCTTTCGGCCGGAGGTATATGGCGCTTTTCTTGCACAGCTTGCTACGGATGACAATGGCAATGCACGTGCAGTGCCCGAGGTGCTGTTTATTTGCAACCCGACCGACTATCTGACTAAGGTTATGCCCGCGACCACGATGCTCAAGCCCGATGGTACTTATGCCGGCAATGTCACCCCAATCCCGACGAGGATCATTCAGTCCGTTCAGGTGCCTTCGGGTAAGGCGATCATTGGCCTTGGAAAGCGGTACTTCGCTGCGCTCGGCACGGCGAAGTCCGGAAAGATCGAATACGATGACAGTTATCACTTCCTTGAGGATGAGCGGATGTATCTCGTCAAGCTGTACGGCCATGGCGAACCGCTGGACAACAAAGCGTTCGTCTATGCGGACATCTCTGAGCTTTCGCCGATGCGCTATCTGGTGGAGAATTACGCGGCACCCAAATCTGCTGATCTTGCATCGCTCTCAATCGGATCACTGACGCTGTCTCCCGCATTCGCCGCTGATAAGACGGTGTATACCGCTGCAACGACCAATGCCACGAATACGATCACAGCAGCGGCACAGGATGGAAGCGCGAGCATTGAAATCAAGGTCGGAAGTACCGAGGTCACGAATGGCGGTAGTGCTACTTGGGTAAGCGGCAGCAATACGGTGACCGTTAAGGTAACCAACGGCAGCGCAGTCAAGACTTACACGGTCACCGTTACCAAGTCGTAAGGAGGCGAAGCGCATGTCGAGACAGGAAGAAGCTTACGGCCTGCTATCCGATGTGCGCAACTATTTGGACATCACATGGGGCGACCCGGCGGGCGATAAAAAGCTCGCCGGAATTATCCTGCGTGGGATGGCCTATATAGACGCGCGGGCAGGGGCGGTGATGGACTATACGGAGGAAAACTCTGCCCGCTCACTCCTGTTTGACTACTGCATGTACGCACGCTCCGGTGCACTCCATGAGTTTGAGATGAACTACCTCCATGACCTTACATCGTTGCGGCTCTCGCAGATTCCAGAGGTGAGCTCGGATGCAGACCTATAAAGACGGCGTGTGCGCGGTATATCGCACAAAGAATGTAGCGCAACCAGGCAAGAAGGCAGAGTATAAACTTGAGCCGAAGGTGTCGCTGCTGCGCTACGATGAGCGTACGGTGGGAATCAAACGGTTTTACACTGCGATGCAGGCTGATACCCGTATTGACCGGTTGATACGCTGCCCACGATTGGACAGCGTATCGGTTCATGATGTCGTAATGATCGGCGGCGAGCAATACGATGCTGAACAGGTTCAATACCCTACAGAGGTCAAACCACCATCCATGGACATTACGTTGCGGCGGCTGGAGGTACGCTATGAATCCGTTTGATTTTACGCAATTTGAAGCGCTGCTGCTTTCGATTGACCCGAACGCATCTAAGTACGAGGGAAACGGGAACGAAGCGTATACGGTTTGGACGCCATGTGGTGAAGCGCAGGTGCGCTTTTCAAACAACCGGCGCTCTGCAGTCATACGCAAAGTGCAGATTGACCGATTTACAAAATCGGATTCCGATACAGTCGCCGCAAAGCTGTATGCAACGTTGGATGCTGTGCCATGGGTTACATTCGAGTATGTGCAGGACTTCGAGCCGGACACGGGATATATCCACCACATCTATGATTGTGAGGTGTTTTGATGCCTCGGCTTGAAATCTCCGGACTGGATGAAATCATTGCTGATATGAAGCGGCTTGGCGTAGAGGCGGATCAGATCGCCGACGACATCCTGATTGCTGCAGCGGCAGAAGTAAGCGCAGCATGGGAGAAGGCCACGAGGGAGGCAGGGCATATTGACACCGGAGACATGATCAAAAGCATCGGATATGCCAAAAAACCAAAAACAATCAACGGGATCAAGACAATTGAGATCTATCCGCGCGGCAAGGATTCCAAGGGCGTACGCAACGCGGAAAAAGCGTTTGTGCTGCATTATGGAACCAGCAGCATCAAAGGAAGCAGGTTTGTTGACCGGGTTGAGCAACTGGCAGAACCTGCGGTGCAACAGGCAGCTGAAAGGCTGTGGAATAAATATCTTGAAGGAAAGGACGTTTAAAGTATGGAAGTTGGTCTTGCCTATATCGTCGCCGCGAAAGAGACGGAGACAAACGGCGTTGCAGCATATTCCGATGGCATGGTGCTTGCAGAGGCGGTTGACGCGAATATCACCATTACGCGTGAGAGCAAGAAGTTCTATTCCAATAATGGTGTACGGGCGGTGCGTGAGCGCTTCAAAGAAGGCAGCGTAAAGCTCGGTCTCGATGATCTGAACCAGGAGGGACACAAGTTCCTGTTTGGTGGTACGCAAGCGGCGGCCGGCATTGAGGGAGATACCTCCACGCAGGAGCTTTCTGTCGGTGGCGATGATGAGATTCAGCCCGTTGGCGTTGGATTTTATGCCACGAAGATGGTTGGCGATATCGTAAAGTACCGGGCAATCTGGCTGCGCAAAGTGCGATTTTCGCCGCCTTCGGAGGAATTTAAGACTGAAGGTGAAACCTTTGAGTTCATGAACCCATCCATTACCGGCGAGATCTTCCAAGTCAAAGCGGCAGCGTCCGACACGAAAAAACGCTATAAGGATGAGGTTACCGTGGATACGGAAGCCAAGGCGATCGCTTGGCTTAACGGAAAAGCCGGGATTGCATCCGAGTAAGGGGAGGGGACGTGAATGGGTATTTTTAAGAAACCTGACGGCGATACGATTACGCTGCGTGGGGTGACATACAATTTGGTTTTTAACCTGAACGTGGTGGAAGCAGTAATAGGCCGTTTTGGATCAGTCGCTGAGATGTATCAAAAAATCGAAGAAATGACTGAGCAGGAGGCTCTGGATGTATTTGCGTGGATCACGGTGCAGATCATCAATGAAGATGTGGCGGAGCGCCGCGAAAACGGAGAGAATCTACAGACTATGACGATCGAACGCCTGAAACGGACGATGTCCGCACGGCAGTTGGTAGATGTGAAGCACTGCATTATTGGCATAGTGCGACGCGATATGCCTACGGAAGAGAATGAGGATGAAACGGAATCGGACGGAAAAAACTGACCAACCACCCTGCGAAAGACGCTGAATGCGACCTCGTAGGGTGGTATTTGCATGCGGGGTTAGTCCTTGGGTATTCGGAGCGTGAAGTGTGGCGTATGACGCCGCGGAAGATCTATGCATTGTATCAAAGGCATATCCGCTACATCGATGACTGTGCCCAGAATTTTGCGGTGCGAATCGTCAATGCACTGGGCGTTGCCATTGGCGGAGCGCGCACTGCACGCGGGAGTATTGATGATGCAATTCCACAGGACGATTTTTAGCTTAGAGGAGGAAGTATGGCGGTAAGAGATATACGTTCTCGCGTGTCCCTGGAAGGATTGAGCGGCTATAAGCAGGCGCTTGCCGAAATGGGACAGGGATTATCCGTATTGAATTCCGAATTGAGGCTGAACACGGAACAATTTAAGGGCAACGAAAACAGTATCGAAGCTTTGGAAAAACGCGGAGACATTCTGGATCGCAAGCTGTTGAGCCAAAAGGATAAGGTAGACCTTCTGCGAGAGGCGTACGAAAAATCGGCCAAGCAGAATGGGGAATCCTCGGCGACTACGCAGGAATATGCGGTTAAGCTAAACAATGCAGAAGCTGCAATGTATAGCATGGATCGTGAACTGCAGCAGAATACGAGGCGGCTTGAAGCCGCAAGAAAGAAAACGGACGATCTTGGAGAGGCTCAAAATGATGCGGCCAACAAAGGCCGTGGGCTCGGAGACATGCTGAACGAAGTATCGGGAAAGCTCGGTATTACGTTTCCGGTGAACGCCGATAAAAGCATAAAGGCGCTCAATAAAATCGATGCAAGCACGATTGCCTTTGTGGGTACGGCGGCAAAAATGATTTCATCCCTTGTGAAAATGTCAGTAGGGGCTGCAAAGACAGCGGATGACATTTTGACGATGTCTGTCACCACTGGACTTTCCACCGATCAGCTGCAGGAGTTCAAATATGCGTCCGAACTGATCGATGTGTCGCTCGATACGATGACCGGTTCCATGAGCAAAATGATCAACTCCATGAATACTGCGCGCAGCGGCAGCAAGGAGACTGCGGAGGCTTACCGGAAGCTGGGCATTCGGATTACAGGGACAAATGGTCAACTACGGGATGCCAATACGGTTTACTACGAGGCGATTGAGAAGCTCGGGAGAATAAAAAACGAAACTGAGCGGGATGCGATCGCTATGAAGATCTTCGGGGAATCGGCGCGTGATTTGAACCCGCTTATTGAAGCCGGCGCGGACAGGCTCGCGGAGCTTGCCGATGAGGCGCATAACGTCGGATATGTTATGAGCGAAGACACGCTTGGAAAGCTGGGCGAGCTGGATGATGCGATGCAGCGGTTTGAAAATCAGAGCACCACATTGAAAAATACTTTAGGACTCGCATTGCTTCCCATCCTGACAGACATCATGCAGCTTATTTCGGCAATTCCGCCGGATGTGATCGCGGTCGTCGCCGTAGTGGCTACGGTTGCCACCACCGTAATCGCTGTTGTGAAAGCTGTAAAGTCAGTTACCGGCGTAATTGATGTATTTTCAGGGAAGACGGCAAAAACAACGCTGATCGTACTCGGCGTGGTAGCCGCATTGATTGCATTGGCTGCTATCATTGCTGTAATTGCCGGAAAGAGCGGAGACCTTGACCGAGCGATGAACAGTATTGGACAAGGTGTGAGTCAGGTCCGTAACGGTGTGCAAAATGCACAGCGCACGCCTGGCTATGCCGATGGAACGGATTTTCACCCGGGCGGATTTGCCTGGGTCGGCGAAAAGGGCCCGGAGCTTGTGCGGCTTCCCCGCGGGAGTTCGGTGATCCCAAACGAGCGCAGTATGGCGATTGCAGGGGGCAGCGTATATTACGTCACGATTGACGCAAAAAGCGTAAAGGAGTTCAATGACATCGTACGCATCGCGCAGCGGCAGCGGTTGGTGGCGCGCGCGGGTGCGGTAAGGGGATGAGGGCATGGCGGTTACAACGAGCAAATTGTATGCGGTTGAGGATGCGTTTGCCAACAAGAGCGAACCTCAGCAGAGTTTTAGAAACTTGAACTCCGTGACGTTACCAGCAGATTATGGTTATTACGATGGCGGACCAAGCCGATACCTTGCACGTTTTAGTGATTTTACAGATGAGCAGAAACGTAAAAAACTTCTTTCGCTTGAGCTGTTCTTATACATTACAAACTGGGGAATCGGATCAGAAAAGCAATTCATTGCTGAGCGCTATCCAGACCGTCCGCTCGAAGGCATAACATATACAAACATCGAGAATACACTTGGAAAAATGGCGGGATTTGCTCACATGTTTCCAGATGTACTGCAAAGTGGAGCGGAGAACAGCATGGGTGAACCGTTGGGTGATGTAAGTTGGGCGGAAGGCGTGGTTGCGCTACGATCAAATTACATCAACGATACGGTGATTACCTTCCATGGCGTAGCGGGTGTAAACAAGCCATATCTGCTGCTATCCATGGAAGAGGCGGATTTGAGCCTGAACCAAACCCCAACAACGGGCGCATATCTGAACCGCCATGCAGCGGCAAAACTGATATGGACGCTGTCTACAAATGCATACGGTGGCGCAGCTGCATTCACGCAAGCAAGCGCAACTGTATCCTGGCGCAACGGCGTGAGCGGGACAATCAGTACCATCAACGTGAGCGGAAGCGAGATGTCATGCTCCATTCCGGCAAATACAGTACCCTCCACAGAGGAGCTTCAGTGGAAGGTTAATGTTAGCTTTGAAAGCGGGGAGACGGCGGAAAGCGATTGGGCAACGCTGACAACTATTGACAGTATATCGTCCTGTGCTCTGGTATCTCCAGTGAGTACGTTCATAGACGGTAGTGTAGTCAATCGCTTCACATGGAATCATATCATTGCAACGGGTACTGCGCAGAGCAAATATGATCTGCAATACAGCACAAACGACGGTGCGTCATGGACGAACATCGCTTCTGCTGTAGAATCCGAAAACCAGTATTGCGACGTGCCAGCGGATACGATCCCGGCGGGTACGGTGCTTTGGCGTGTGCGCACCTATAACGCGGATAGCGTGGAGGGAGCATGGAGTGACAGCGCGACCATTATCGTGCAAGCAGCTCCGGCAGCGCCACTAATCATTGGCGTGACGTCAACACCGCGGCCCGATATCACATGGCAGTCGAGCGGACAGCAGGCTTATCAGGTGACAGCAGGCAACTATGACAGCGGCGTGGTATTCGGTACGGCGAAAACACATAAGATTCCTTTGTTTTTGCCGGACGGCAGCGCATCCATCCATGTTCGTGTCCAAAATGAGTTCGGGATATGGTCCGCATGGGCGGTTATAGACATAATTGTGACGAATGCTGGCAGCGGAGCCGTTGAGCTTTCTGCAACGGTTAATGCCAATACAGATGTACAGCTTGCTTGGCAGGCCATAGGTGAAGGCGCGTGGTACTACGTATACCGGGATGGCATATTGATCGGTGAGACGGACGGAACAACGCTTGCAGACCATCTCGCCGCAGGCCCTTGCAGTTACACCGTGCGCGCTGTTATGGGGGATGATTATGTTCTTTCTGCGCCGGTGGCCGTTGACGTTGCCTGCTATACGGCGGTAATTGCGGATATTGACACTTTTGTGTGGCACGAGCTACCGTACCTACGGGACGAGGAGCCTGTTGTAAAGGTAACAGCAATAAGGCAGATAGCATACCAGCATTATTCAGGCCGCCGCCTTCCGGTTGCGGAGATCTCGGAATATGAGGACGAGACATACAGCTTTGAGTATTCTTTCTTTGACCGTGCAGATGCACTTACGGTGAGGGCGTTGCTCGGGAAGGTTGTAGCACTTAAAACGCCGTATGGCGAATGCTATGTCGGCGTGTTGGAATCTACGCCTCATAGTACGGATTGGGCGGGTACGGATGTATCTTTCTCGATGCGGGCGGTCGACTACGAGGATGTGATTGAGCATGAAGTTTAAGAATGGAGCGCGGCGGGTTTCCCGCCGCGTTGATATTATACGCAACGGCGCGGCCGTTACGACACTGGATATCGTTGAGTCCCCCGTTGTTTCAGTGCAGGCTGACGCAGTGCTTAAAGCAAACATGACGGGAGTGTTCCGCGCTTCTGAGATATTGCGGCCGACAAGTGACCTGCTTCAGCCGGTGCTGATTCTGGGGGGCGTGGAATACCCGCTGGGGCAGTATGCAATCAGCGTACTCACAGAAAACCATGATGATCGTGGCACCGTTATACACATCGAGGCATATGACCGCGCGCTTTGGCTACAGCAATCAAAAACGGAGGTGCGGTACTATATTGCGGCAGGAACAAAATACGTGGACGCAGTACAGGCAATTTTACTTGCAAACGGAATTGAGCGTGTAATCTCTGATCCGTGCGATGCCATACTTGCAACCGCACGGGAGGATTGGGAGGTCGGGACGGATTACCTGACGATCATCAATACACTGCTCGCTGAAATCAATTACACAAGTCTTTGGTTTGACTTTAACGGCATCGCCCGCTTGCACCGTTATGTAGCACCGGGCGTAGGTAATATCCGGCATATCTATCGCGCTGATGAGATGTCTATCATCAAGCCAGACACAGAACGTGAACTCGACATTTTTGATGCGCCCAATGTATTTGTGGCGATCGTGAGCAATCCCGAATACGACGAGCCGATGATTGCTACTGCGGTCAACGATAGTGTCTCATCGGCACTATCTACCATAAACCGCCGGCGGCGCATTGTGTCTGTTGAAACCTTAGACAACATCGCATCACAAGACGAGCTGCAGGCGTATGTCAACAACAAACGGGCACAGTCGATGATTTCGACCGAAACGGTGCGATTCTATACGGCCAATAATCCGGAGCATAGTGTGGGGGATGTGATTGCACTCCACCATGAAACGCTGGAAGGTGTCTTTGAGGAAACGGCATGGAGCATTACACTTGAAGCCGGGGCAGATATGACGCATGAAGCAAGGAGGGCAATGTATCTATGAAGGAACCAAAGGACGCAAGCTTTGCAACGATCGGAACGATATACAGCGATGGAGTAACGCTGATTTTTGACGGTCAGACTGTGGAAAGCCAAAAAAGGTACAAGGTAAATGCATCCGCATATTTCAGCAAGGGAGATCGTGTCCGAATTATAAAGGATAGCGGAACCTATGTAGTAGAATATCCTGTAGGGAATCCAAACGGATCAAACATTGCAATGAGACTGTATAACCCACCATGGCCAAATTTTCCGATAGAACTGAAGATGAATAACGTCAACGTTCTTAAATATAGAATGGTTGGCTATGATTGGTACAATTTGAGCGGCAGCGTAGATTCATGAGGAGGTAGTGCGATGAATTATGAAGTCACGCGTGGCGATACACACACATTCAAGTTCCAACGCAGGAACAGCGCCGGGGAGCCGGTAACAGATACGCCGATCAACATTTGGTTCACAGTGAAAAATTCGGCGAACTCGCGGACGATTTTAATTCAGAAACGGGTTTCAAACGGGAGCATAGTGTATGACAACGAAACACAGTATTATCGGTTCACGCTTTTCCCAGCTGATACGGATATATTGGAGATCGGACAGGAATACCGCTTTGATATCGAAGTAAAAACGGCAGCAGGAATCCGTACCATAGCGAAAGGAAACCTTACGATTACCGAGGAAGTCACTCATGCGGCGGACGAGGTGATGGACGATGGATGAGCGTGAAATTGCGACGCTTGAGATTTATGGGGAAGAAGAAATAGCAGTATTGGAGTATGAATGCAATTATGAAATAGGGGTATTGGAGGAAAGCGCGGGCTTGTCGCTCGCGCCTTTGTCAAACGGCGCGGCGGCGGGTGATATTCTGGAAGGTAAGGCCGCATATGGAGATGACGGAAGTGTAATTCAAGGCGCGATCGAGGTATACGCGGGGGCGGCCACAGCAATACCGTGCGTTGCACCGCAAAGGTTGGATACAGCAAGAAAATTCATGCCAAGCGACATAACGATAATGGAAATCCCTTATTACAGCGTGGATAACGAGCAAGACGGACAAACAGTAATCATAGGAGGATAAATTAAAATGGCGATCAACAAAGTGATCTATGGCTCCACGGTACTCATCGACCTCACTGCAGACACGGTGACCCAAGATAAAATACTGGCCGGATTTAAGGCGCACGATCAGTCAGGTACGGTTATCACCGGCACATGCGATTATGATGTAAACTCAGGCGATGCAACCGTGCAAGTCGCCGAGATGCTGACAGGCAAAACGGCATATGCGCGCGGCGCAAAGCTTACCGGCACAATGCCAAACCGTGGCGCAGTATCGCTGGCAATATCGGATGTAAACGACGAGATCAGCATTGCGCAGGGTTATCATGATGGTAGCGGAAAAGTTGCCATTCTTGATACGGAAAAGGCAAAGCTGATCGCTGCAAACATCAAACAGGGAATAACAATACTCGGCGTGACCGGCACACTCGAGCCTTCCAGTTCTATTACGGTGCACGCCAAGACCGTAACTCCTGCCACGACCGAACAGACTATACTGCCGGATGAGGGGTATGATTATCTTAGTCAGGTCACAGTGGCGGCGATTCCGTATGTCGAGAGCGACAATTCGGCAGGAGGCAAGACTGTAACGATCGCGGGGTGATGGGGTATGGCTATAAACAAGGTGGTGTTTGGATCTGACACATTGATAGATTTGTCTGGTGATACGGTAGCGGCGGATAAGGTGACCGAGGGGATTATTTTTCATGCGCCGGATGGAACGCAGCAGGTGGGAACGATGGCAGAAACGGGCAGTCAAGTCGCATCCCCAAAAGATGTTAATTTCATCGACTATGACGGTACGTTATTGTATGGCTATACATTGGAAGAAATGCAAGCGTTGACCGCCCTACCAGATTTGCCGTCTCATGACGGTTTAACATGCCAAGGGTGGAATTGGACTCTTGCTGGCATAAAGGCTTTAGGGCGAGCAGTTACAGTTGGTGCTACGTACATTACGAACGACGGAAAAACCCGATTATATATCAGAATCGTCGCTGAAGGCCGTATGTCTGTTCCGTTGTATTGGGATCAAACGGTTTCAGATGGCATTAGTATTGATTGGGGCGACGGCAGTATACCGCAAACGTTTTCTGGCACAGGCAGTAAAAACACTACACACACCTATGCAACAGTGGGCGAGTATATAATCACATTAGACCCAACAGAAGGATGTACCGTACGTTTGGGATATCAGTCTTCGACGCATTGCGTTCTTGGGCCAACTGGAAATACTGGCAAAGTATATAGCAATATGTTGTACAAGGTAGAAATAGGGCGTGGCGTCATTAACCTGAATATTGGGGCGTTTAATAATTGTTATTCCCTTATCAGCGTAACAATTCCAGCTAGCGTTATAAGCATACAAAGTTACGTTTTTCAATATTGCTATTCCCTGCTAAGCGCCGTAATCCCATCCGGCGTTACAAATATCGGGAATAATGCGTTTTCATATTGTGGATTGCTTTCCAGCGTTGCAATCCCAGATGGCGTAACAGGCATTGGCAATTATGCGTTTGCTGACTGTTATTCGCTAGACAACGTTACAATCCCTAATGGCGTAACCAGTATAGGAGACAGTGCATTCAGCGGTTGTGCAATCACTAGTATCTTAATTCCGGACGGTGTTACAACAATAGGAAATAGTGCATTTTACTATTGCCGTGCCCTCGCATCTGTTACGATCCCGAACAGTGTTACAACAATTGGCGATAACGCATTTTCCAATTGCAGGGCCCTTACCGATATCGAGCTTCCGAGCAGCGTTACCAGCATAGGAGATGGTGCGTTTAAATATTGCTGTTCGCTATCCAATATCGTATTACCAATGGGCATTACAAGAATAGTAGACAGTGCATTTTACTCATGCCAATCCATTGCCAGCATCACAATTCCGGACGGCATTACAAGCATAGGAAGCAGTGCATTTTATAACTGTTACTCTATCGCATCTGTTACGATCCCGAACAGTGTGAATAAATTGTGGGGAAGTGCATTTAACTACTGTTATGGAATGTCCGCCTATTATTTTCAATCCATCGAACCACCAGCACTCAGTGATGGAAACGTATTTAGAGGAATTCCAGATGATTGTGTGATATATGTACCATCTGCAAGCGTTGATACGTACAAAACCGCCACAAACTGGTCTGCCCATGCATCTAAGATACAAGCAATGCCTTGAATGAATTTTAAGCTAGAAAGGCGTACCGCTGCAAAGAACAACGCGGTGCAATTTATTTTTTTGGAGGTGCAAAAATGATACAGCATTTTACAGGCGTAATTGAGCAAGAAGCTGATCCAAGGGATTATAGCGTTCGATTAGTTAGATCGACGCAATACCCTGACGAAGCGATCAAGGAGTGCAGCGTTCCAAATTCAGATCAGAAGGTTGGGAAATGCGTAATGTGCCCATTGGAAGCGGCGTTTACGGAATTCTATGGGGACGCAGTAGGAGGGAACTGGGGATACGGATATTTTCGCACGCATAAGCTTTCCGGAATGTATCCGCGCGAAGCATACAGCATGGCGGCGGACTATGGATTACCGCTTAAACGGAACGACATTGTAGAATGCGAGGTCACAGATGTAATCGACCTAGCCAACGGCTATGCACCGCGCATCGTCCCGCTTGCAGCAGAACGTTCGGGATGGACATATGCCAAGCTTCACAGCGTGGATGAAGTAAAGGCCGCAATCGTGCAATCGACAAAAACCAAAGGTATGCGCATTGCCTTCGCAACGCGTGTAAACACATTCGGATTTTTGCAGCCTAAAAACTGGATGGCTTACACAGAGGGCGGCGGCGGACACATGATGATGATTCTTGGATATGGCCAGCATGAAAACCGATTCGGGAAGTTGATCGAGGGAGTAAAAGTACGCAATTCGTGGGGAGAGGACTGGGGCGACAACGGTAATTGCTGGATGGAGTGGGAGGACGTGCTGAAACGTGATGAAGTATATCTTCTCATGCCGCCCGCCATGCCGGTCGAGCCGGAAGAGCCGCAAATCATCGTGCAGCGCAGCCTGCGTCTTGTGGAGAAACCAAGAATGCAGGGCAAGGACGTGAAGGAGGCGCAAACCCTTCTGACGGAACACGGTATAAAATGCGACGCTGATGGGGTTTTCGGCCCCGCCACGGATACGGCGGTACGCACATTCCAGAAGCGTAAGGGCCTCGTGGCAGATGGCATCGTTGGAGCAAAAACATGGGCAGCACTGCACGCGGAGCCGGAGCCGTGGCAAGACGATACGCGTCAAGAAATCGTGGAGGATATGACGGACTTGATGAAAATGATGGTAGGCAGAAAGTACATTATCGGCGCGCAGGGGCACGCGCTGACACAGTCGTACTTGGACAAACGCTATAAGGCCAGTCCTGACTACTTTACGAATGGGCGCTATCAGTGGCTGTGTGGCGAGGTGGCGAAGGCGGATAAGCTGGGAATCCAAGAGTACTGCGCGGATTGCTCTGGTCTGTTCTGGATGACGGCGAATGCCTTAAATCTAATACCAAACGTAACGGATTCTACAGCGGACGGCCTTTTTAAGGGCTATTGCACGCAGATCGGTAAAGATGATGTTCGCCCGGGTGATATCCTGTTCCGTGAATCGGGCGGTAGGATGGTACACATGGCGATCGTTGGCACGGATGGCGTGTATGAGGCCGCAGGCACGGCTTACGGCGTTGTGTTCCGACCTTGGGCGGACATGTTCTCGCGCCGAACCTACAACCGCATGACGGGCAATTTTGACACCTTGAAACCGTGGACGCATTACGGGCGCTTAAAGGCGCTTCAATAAAAACAAAGGAGAAATGCAATGGACAAAGTATTGGAAGGTCTGAAATATGCGGCGGCGGGTGCAGGCGGGCTGTTCGCCTACCTGTTTGGGGCGTGGGATGCGCTGATCATTGCGCTGGTGATCTTTGTGGTTGCGGATTATATCACGGGAATAGCCAAGGCCGCCACACAGGGAAAGCTATCATCTGCGGTGGGATTCAAGGGCCTGCTGAAAAAGGTCATGATTTTCGTTCTGGTGATGGTTGGCACGGTAGTGGATAAGGCAATCCCTGCGGCAAACCATGCGATTCGTTCTGCGGTGATTATGTTCTACATTGCGAACGAGGGCTTGAGCATCCTTGAAAACGCGGGCGAGCTGGGCTTACCGCTGCCCAAGACGCTCAAATCGGCGCTGGAAAAAATGAAGGACGAAAAGCCGGAGGATGTGCCGGTGGAAGAACAGGAATAAATACGACGTTCCCCCGCTGGCTTATGGCTGGCGGGGGCGTTTGTTATATGATTGAAAAATAACACGTTACGGCAAAATCGGTTGCCAGGCAAAATGCAAAAAGGTTGCCATAAGGTTGCCAGAGCGAACTTTGATAAGCCAATATACTTAATTTGGATAACAAAAAAAGCCAGACCAAATCTAGCTTTTTTGTTGGTAGCGGCGATGTGACTCGAACACATGACACTCCGGGTATGAACCGAATGCTC
>ENA-UOJG01001055-UOJG01001055.1-human-gut-metagenome-genome-assembly--contig:-C47-NODE-1055-length-32296-cov-18.235477_pt1 | contig 32296 bp, 36 predicted proteins | sample MGYA00242340_ERZ723887 | MGnify/ENA metagenome assembly ERZ723887 | reverse complement strand
GTCCGCGAGACCTTCTGCGAGCTGTATGAAAAGGGCCTGATCTACAAGGGCAGCCGCATCATCAACTGGTGCCCCCACTGCCTGACCGCCCTGTCCGACGCCGAGGTGGAATACACCGAAAAGCCCGGCCATCTGTGGTACGTCCGCTATCCGCTGGCCGACGGCAGCGGCGATATCATCATCGCCACCACCCGTCCCGAGACCATGATGGGCGATACCGGCGTGGCGGTGAACCCGGAGGACGAGAAGTTCAAGCACCTGATCGGCAAGAAGTGCATCCTGCCCATCATGAACCGCGAGATTCCCATCGTGGGCGATGAATACTGCGAGATCGGCTTCGGCACCGGCGCGGTGAAGATGACGCCTGCCCACGACCCCAACGACTTCGAGGTGGGCCTGCGCCACAATCTGGAGGTCATCCGCTGCATCGCCGACGACGGCACCATCAACGAGAACGGCGGCCGCTATCAGGGCATGGATCGCTACGAGTGCCGCAAGGCCATCGTGGCCGATCTGGAGGCCGAGGGATATCTGGTCAAGACCGAGCCTTACAGCCACAACGTGGGCACCTGCTACCGCTGCCACAACGATGTGGAGCCGCTGATCAGCGCCCAGTGGTTCGTGAAGATGGCGCCCCTTGCCAAGGAGGCCATCCGCGTGGTGGAGGACGGCACCGTCAAGTTCGTGCCGGAGCGCTTCACCAAGACCTATATCAACTGGATGGAGAACGTCCATGACTGGTGCATCTCCCGCCAGCTGTGGTGGGGCCATCAGATCCCCGCGTGGTATTGCGACGAGTGCGGCCATATCAACGTCAGCCGTCAGGATCCCACCAAGTGCGAGAAGTGCGGCTGCACCCATCTGACCCGTGAGGAGGACGTGCTGGATACTTGGTTCAGCTCCGCCCTGTGGCCCTTCTCCACACTGGGCTGGCCCGACCTGAACGCCCCCGACCTGAACTACTGGTATCCCACCTCTGTGCTGGTCACCGGCTATGACATCATCTTCTTCTGGGTGGCCCGCATGATCTTCTCCGGTATGGAGCAGATGAAGAAGGAGCCCTTTAAGACCGTGTTTATCCACGGCCTCGTCCGCGATGACAAGGGCCGCAAGATGTCCAAGTCTCTGGGCAACGGCATCGACCCGCTGGAGATGGCCGAGAAGTTCGGCGCCGACGCCCTGCGCTTCAACCTCATCACCGGCAACAGCCCCGGTAATGACATGCGCTTCTTCGTAGAGAAGTGCGAGGCCATGCGCAACTTTGCCAACAAGATCTGGAACGCCAGCCGCTTCGTCATGATGAATCTCACCATCGACAAGGTGCAGCTGCCGGAGAAGCTGGAGCTGGAGGACAAGTGGGTGCTCAGCAAGCTGAATACCCTGATCCGCGAGGTTACCGAGAACATGGACGCCTATGAGCTGGGCGTGGCCTCCGCCAAGATCTACGATTTCATCTGGGATACCTATTGCGACTGGTATATCGAGCTGACCAAGACCCGCCTGAACGGCGAGGACGCCGAGGCCAAGCTGGCCGCCGAGAACGTGCTGTGCTATGTGCTGCTGCGTATTCTGGAACTGCTGCATCCCTTCATGCCGTTCCTGACGGAGGAGATCTGGCAGGCCCTGCCTCACGAGGGCGACTTCCTGATCCGCGCGGCGTGGCCCACCTATCAGGAAAGCCTGCACTTCCCTCAGGCGGAGTCCGACATGGAGTGCGTCAAGGACGCCATCACCGCCGTCCGTGCCCGCCGCAGCGAGATGAACGTGCCGCCCTCCAAGAAGGCTCAGATGATCCTTGTGACCAAGCGGCCCGAGACCTACGCCGTGGGCAAGCACTTCATCACCCGCATGGCCTATGCCAGCGAGGTCACCGTCACCGATCAGGCACCCGCCGATCTGAAGGGCATGGTCACCGTGGTGACCCACGACGCCAACATCTATCTGCCGCTGGCCGAGCTGGTGGACATCGCCGCCGAGCTGGAGCGTATCGCCAAGGAGAAGGCCAAGGCCGAGGATAACCTGAAGCGCATCGAGGCCAAGTTGGCCAACGAGTCCTTCATCTCCCGTGCCCCGGAGAACGTGGTGAACGCCGAGCGGGAAAAGGCGGAGAAGGCCCGTGCCCTTATCGCCAAGCTGGAGGAATCCGCCGCCGCCATGAAGCTGTAAGCGTTTGTCATATGGCAATCGGTGAAAAAAGCGGAAAATCTTTGATTTCGCCGCAGCACCGGCAGATTTCGTGTAAAAACGCAATCATATTTTCGTATAATCACCGTAGAGAGCAATCTCTACGGTGATTATTTTTCTATGCAAAAGCATAGAAAAATAAGAAATGTGACATTTCCTCGCCCCTGCGAGGCAACCGGAGATGATGCACAAAAACTTCATGAACCGGAATTTGCGCTTTTTGCGGCGCAGCACGCATGCATGAAGTATTTTGCGTAAAAAAGGACATGCCGCGGCATGTCCATCGGAAACATACAGGAGTGACCCTGCACAGGAGAAGTACACAAAGGAAACCACAACAAAGGAGCGTCAAAATGGAAGTAACGGCAACTTGTCAGGACAGAGTGCTGGAGCTGTACCTGAAGGGAGAATTGGATCATCACGGAGCCAGAGGACTGCTGGCCCGGCTGGAGCGGGAGATCGAGGCGGTGCTGCCTGCGGAGCTGGTGCTGGATTTCAGCGGCATCACCTTCATGGACAGCGCCGGTATCGCCGTGGCCCTGCGGGGGTGGCAGCGGATGCGGGAACTGGGCGGCCGGGTAACGCTGCGCCATGTGGCGCCGCAGCCGAAAAAGGTGCTGGAGGCCGCCGGCATTGGCCGTATGATGACGATTCAATGAGAATGAGTCTAACGATGCCGCGGATCGGCAGCATAGCGGAAATATACGACATGAGAGGAGCGTACATATGCATCGCATCGAAAATTATGTAACACTGGAATTTCTCAGCCGCAGCAGCAACGAGAGCTTTGCCCGTGTGGCGGCGGCGGGCTTTGCGGCACAGCTGGACCCCACGCTGGACGAACTGGGGGATATCAAGACCGCCGTCAGCGAGGCGGTCACCAACGCCATCGTCCACGGCTATCCGGATCGGCTGGGTAAGATCATGGTAAAGCTGAAGCTGCTGGAAAACAACACGCTGGAGATCACCGTCCGGGATTGGGGAAAAGGCATTGAGGATATCCAGCAGGCGCGCCAGCCTATGTTTACCACCGGCGGTGAGGAGCGCAGCGGCATGGGCTTTACCATCATGGAGAGCTTCATGGACCGCCTGACCGTCAAATCTACGCCGGGGCGCGGCACCACCGTGACCATGCGCCGCAGGATCTCCGCCCGCATCAAGCGATGAGCGAGATGTTTGCCCTGCTGGAGCGGGCGCAGAGCGGCGACGACGAGGCCTGCCAGCAGGTGCTGACGGAAAACAGCGGCCTGATCTGGTCCATCGTCAAACGCTACTACGGCTGTGGGGTGGAGACGGACGACCTGTATCAGTTGGGCTGTATCGGCTTCATCAAGGCGGTAAAGGGGTTTGATCTGAACTATGGCACGCAGTTCTCCACCTACGCTGTGCCGAAGATCTCCGGGGAGATCAGGCGTTTTCTCCGGGATGACGGCGCCATCAAGGTAGGGCGTACTATCCGGGAGAAGGGGCAGACCCTCTGGTCAGCCCGTGAGCGGCTGCGGCATCAGCTGGGCAGAGAGGCCCGGCTGTCCGAGCTGTCGGAGGCCACCGGCATGCCGGTGGAGGAGATCGCCAGCATCGACCTTGCCACCGTAGCGCCGGAGTCGCTCCAGCAGGAGACGGCGGAGGGGCTGACGCTGGAATCTACGTTGGGCACCGATGCGGAGGAAGAACGCCTTGTGGAGAGCATCGCCCTGCGGGAAGCCATCGGCACCCTGCCGGAGAAGGAGCGTATGACGATACTGCTGCGTTTTTTCAAGGGCCTGACACAGGAGCAGACGGCCCGAATCGTGGGTGTGTCGCAGGTGCAGATATCCCGGCTGGAGCATCGGGGGCTGGAAAAGCTCCGGAAACTGCTGGCGGATTGACGCCCTGCTGCCGGGCCTCGTAGTCATCCGGCAGGAATTCCGTCATAGTGCCGCGATAGCGCTTGGGCATGAAGGTGTTCTGACACCGGGGGTTATAGCGCTCCTTGATGGTGATGGTCTCATAGAATCGTTTCCACAGCCGGCGGAATGCCACCTCCTCATCACCGGGCAGCGCCAGCTGTAAGCTGTCCATGGGCAGGATGCGGGAGTGATTCTTCGCGTAGACCAGCAACTCCTTATGGGTGCGGTCATAGATGAAAAAGGCCTCGTTGGCGTAGCGGTCACAGAAGTGCCGCCGCAGCAGGGGAAGAACGCGGTTCTTCGGCTCGATCTCCGCGCCCAGTACGCCGCTGTAATCCGAAAAGCGCACGAAGCCCCGCAGCTTTTCCAGTTCGCCGCCCATGTGCCGCAGCGCCTTGGCTACGGGATAGTACACCGGATCGGCGGTATTGCGGAGAAAAGCGGGTCCCTCGTCGTAAAGCTTCTTGACCACGGCATAGAGATGGCGCTCCTTCTCCGGAAGGCAGGTGAGAAAGCCACGCCGCACCACATCGGCCGCGGCCTTCGAGCGCCGCAGGATGCTCTGATAGACCCGCTGGGCGTGTTCCCGCTCCGTCACCACATAGCGCACCTCATACAGTGACCAACATTCCTCATCGCCGGAAAAGGCGATGGGGAATTCTTTATTTACATAGCTTTCAAATACGCAGCACAGAAAACCCTCGAACGTGCCATCATATTGAAAGACCACATCGCGCCATGCCATTTCCATCACCCCACCGCGTCGAACAGGGACAGCTGCTGCATCTCGCCGGAGGGCAGCAGGCCCCGCTCCACCGCCTCCAGCTGCTGAACGATGGTGGCGGGGGAGAACCGCAGGCCCGGTGCGGCGTGTCCGTCACACAGAACGAAATATTGCGCCCGCTTGACCACCACACCCAGCTTTTTCAGATCCTCGAACCGCAGATGAGCCGTGCGTCGGGCGGAGACGATCCGCTTGGCGCTGGTAGGGCCGATGCCCGGCACCCGCAGCAGCGTTTCATAGTCGGCCCACATGATCTCCACGGGAAATTGTTCCAGATGTGCCACCGCCCAGCTGCACTTGGGGTCAAGCTGCGGATTGAAGTCCGGGTGGGCTTCATCCAGCAGCTCGCTGGCCTGAAAGCCGTAGAACCGCAGTAGCCAATCCGCCTGATAGAGCCGGTGCTCCCGCAGCAGCGGCGGCTTGGTGTCCAGCGCGGGGAGGAGACTGTTTTCCACCACCGGCACATAGGCGGAATAGAATACCCGCTTCAGCCGGTATTTCTGATACAGTGCCTCTGTCAGATGCAGGATATGCCGGTCGGTGTCCTTGGTAGCGCCCACGATCAGCTGAGTGCTCTGGCCCGCCGGGGCAAAGGAGGGGGCGTGCTTGTACTTCACCAGCTCCTGTTTGCTTTCAAGCACCTTGTCCCGAATGAGACTCATGGGCCGCAGGATGGCCTCGCGGGTCTTGTCCGGCGCCAGCGTTTGTAAGCCCTGCTGAGAGGGCAGCTCGATGTTGACGCTCATGCGGTCCGCCAGCAGGCCCAGCTGCTGTACCAGCTCCGGCGACGTGCCGGGGATGGCCTTGGCGTGGATATAGCCGTTGAAGCCGTACTCCTGCCGCAGGATCCGCAGGGCGCGGATCATCTGTTCGGTGGTGTAGTCGGCATTGCGCAGCACGCCGGAGGAGAGGAACAACCCCTCGATATAGTTCCGCCGGTAGAAGCCGATGGTCAGCTCCGCCAGCTCACGGGGCGTGAAGGCGGCGCGGCGCGTGTCGTTGGAGCGCCGGTTGACGCAGTACTTGCAGTCATAGACACAGCTGTTGGTCATCAGCACCTTCAGCAGCGTGACGCAGCGCCCGTCGGCGGAAAAGCTGTGGCAGCAGCCGGCGATGGAGGAGGACGTGTTGCCAATCTTGCCGGGCTGGAACTTCCGCCGGACGCCGCTGGATGTGCAGGCGGCATCGTATTTGGCGGCGTCCGACAGAATGGTCAGCTTTTCCAGAAGATCCATGGCTCAGGCCGCGTTGCGGCGGCGCTGGGTGCGGCGGGGCTGCTCCAGATGGTCGATCAGATGCATCAGGTTCACAGATACGGACAGCGCGCCCAAAATCACGATCACATAACCGATAGTTGCCATAACAGTTACCTCCCTTAGAATCTTTGTTCGAGACACATTATATATCGAACAAGAGTTTCTGTCAATAGAAAATCGAACAAAAATTCTAAAATTTTGGAATTCTGTTGACCGCAACAGGATTTTGTATTACAATACCATCGATCAACAAGGGAAAACACGCCTGCCAGCGTGTCTTTCCGGCGATTTTTGCCCTTTTCGCCTTGGCGGGCGTCAGCCCGCCTGCGTCTCAAAAACCAAAAATCACTCGAAAATCCATCGCTGACAGGTGCGAGCAGTTTTGTCGGAGCAGAAATGTGTCCAGACAAGAAAAGGCCCGCAGAGAATACTTGCCGTATTGTCAAGGGACTTGACGCGGTATGGGCGCATTTCTGCCCGTCAAAACCATATTTGCCCTTGTCGATCGATGGTAGAAAACACCACAAGGGATAGGGGAACGCAAGATATGACAGAGCTGGAACAAAAGTTCATTACCGCGCGGCGGCGGGCTATCGCCGTGGATTACGCCCATTTGAACGATATGCAGCAGCAGGGCACCATGACTACCGAGGGGCCGCTTCTGCTGCTGGCTGGCGCGGGCAGCGGCAAGACCACGGTGCTGATCCACCGGGTGGCCAACCTGCTGCGCTATGGCCGGGGCAGCGACACCGACGAGATCCCTATCCCTATTTCTGAGGACGAGGTGGCCTTTCTGGAAGCGTATGCCGTCCAGCCCACGCCGGAGCAGCGGCCGCTGATGCAATATCTGTGCGCGGTGGAGCCCGCCCGCCCGTGGGAGGTGCTGGCCATCACCTTCACCAACAAGGCTGCCAACGAGCTGAAGGAGCGTCTGGAGCGTATGCTGGGGGAGGAAGCCCGCGACGTGTGGGCGTCCACCTTCCACTCCGCCTGCGTCCGCATCCTGCGGCGGGACATCGAGCAGATCGGCTACTCCCGGGACTTCACCATCTACGACACCGACGACAGCAAGCGGGTGGTGAAGGACTGCCTGAAGGAGCTGGAGCTGGACGAAAAGACCTTCCCCGTCCGGGAGATCGTGTCGGTCATTTCCCGTGCAAAGGACGAGATGATGCTGCCGGAGGACTTCCGTTCCTATTGGGAAAAGAACAACGATTGGCGGAAAATCAGGATCGCGAAAGTGTATTCCCTTTACACGAAAAAGCTGCGGGATGCCAACGCTCTGGACTTTGACGACATCATTCTGCTGACGGTGCAGCTGCTGCAGAGCCGCCCCGAGGTGCGGGAATACTATCAGCGGAAGTTCCGCTATGTGCTGGTGGACGAGTATCAGGACACCAACCACCTGCAATACCTGCTGACCAGCCTGCTGGCAGGCGGCTACCGCAACATCTGCGTGGTGGGCGACGACGACCAGAGCATCTACCGCTTCCGGGGCGCCAATATCGAGAATATCCTCAGCTTTGAGAAGGAGTACCGCGGTGCGCGGGTGATCCGGCTGGAGCAGAACTACCGCTCCACCCAGAACATTCTGGACGCGGCCAACGCCGTGATCCGCCACAATCAGGGCCGTAAGGGCAAGACACTGTGGACCCGCAACGGCGCGGGGGACAAGGTGCTCATCAAGACCAATTTCAACGAGGGCGACGAGGCCAACTTCGTGGTAGGTCAGGTGATGATGAACTACAACCGCGGGATGAACTGGCGGGATCACGCGGTGCTCTACCGCATGAACGCCCAGTCCAACGCGCTGGAATATGCCTTCAAGCGCAGCGGCGTGCCATATAAGATCATCGGCGGCATGAAGTTCTTCGACCGGGCCGAGATCAAGGACATGCTGGCGTATCTGTGCGTCATCAACAACCCCACCGACGACCTGCGGCTGCGGCGCATCGTCAATGTCCCCTCCCGTAAGATCGGCGCGGCCACCGTGGACAAGGCCCAGATTCTGGCCACGGCACAGGGCGTGCCGCTGTACGAGATCTTCCGCCACGCCTCCGGCTATCCGGAGCTGAAATCAGCGGCTGTAAAGCTGGAGGGCTTCACGGCACTGATGGAGGAAATGCGGGCCAAAGTGGGGGAGATGCCCCTGCCGGAGTTCTATGAATTCGTCTGCAATCGCAGCGGCTATACCGCCATGCTGACGGAAAAGAACGATATGGAGAGCCGTGGCCGGCTGGAGAACGTGCAGGAATTGACCTCCAGCATCCACGCCTTTCTGGATAACCAGCCGGACGACCCCAGTCTGTCGGGCTTTCTGGACGAGGTGGCGCTGTACACCGATCTGGACAGCACCGAGGAGAGCGACAACTGCGTGGTGATGATGACCATGCACAGCGCCAAGGGTCTGGAATTCCCCGAGGTGTTCGTGGTGGGCATGGAGGACGGATTGTTCCCCGGAAACCGCGCCATGGGCGACGAGGAGGAGATGGAGGAGGAGCGGCGGCTGTGCTATGTGGCCATGACCCGCGCCCGGGAGCATCTCACCATGACCCACGCCAAGCAGCGCATGCTGTTTGGCCGCACCACTCCCGCCATGCCCTCCCGTTTTCTGGAGGAGATCCCGGAGGAGAACAGTCAGTGGATCGGTAAGCCGGAGCCCCGGCAGGAGCGCCACTGGAGCGACGACTATAATGACGATACCGCCTATGGCGGCTTTGGCGGCGGCTATACGGGCCGCAGTACCGTGAGCTATGCCCAGCGTCCCGCAGCGAAAAAGCCTGCCTATGTGGCAGCGGCCGCGGCGAAGAAGGAGAGCGCGCCCCTGATGGAGATCAAGGCGGGCGAGAGCGTGAAGCACGCCGCCTTCGGCCACGGGCTGGTGCTGTCGGTGCGGGCCATGGGCGGCGACGCGCTGATCGAGGTGGCCTTCGACACCGTGGGAACCAAAAAGCTGATGCTGAAGGCCGCCATGCGGCATCTGACGAAAGAATAAGCCCATGTAAACCTGAAGTTGCGGGATATTTTCCGTGATGCAACCTGAAGTTGATGGACATTCCGGCGGCAATGGGATAGAATAGGCACATAGAAAGCATTTTGACCCGATGAAAGGAGAAGCGCGATGGGATTTGGAATGGGGATCGGCATGTTCAATATCATGTTCGTTCTGGTGTTCGGCATCGTGATCGTGATGTTTATTGTCACGGCGGTGAAGGGCATCGGCACATGGCATAAAAACAATAACTCGCCCCGCCTGACGGTGGAGGCCACAGTGGCGTCAAAGCGGCAGAATACCGAAGTGCACCACCACCCCAACGGCGGAGACGCTACCGGCGCCCACGGTATGCATACTACCACGACCACCACCTATTATGTGACCTTTCAGGTGGCCAGCGGCGACCGGATGGAGCTGCACGTCAGCGGACGGGAGTACGGTCAGATGGCGGAGGGTGACTTCGGCGATCTGACATTTCAGGGCACCCGCTATCTGGGATTCGAGCGCCGGGGCAGCAAGGCGGCCTATGACCAGCCTGACAACGGCGGCGACCGCCAGCGGGCCTCATGGGACCCGGAGCGGTAAAGAAAACGGCAAAGGGCTGCTTCCTGCGGGAAGCAGCCCTTTTACCATATTGAGAAAGGGGAAAAATAGCATATTGTCAGGAGAGCAGTGCCCGGTCGCTGGAAAACTCGTCGCCGCTGACCTTGGCGAATTGCGCCAGCAGGTCGGTCACGGTCAGGTTTTTCTTCTCCTCGCCGGAGATGTCCAAAATCACCCGGCCTTCATGCAGCATGACGAGGCGGCTGCCATACTGGATGGCGTCCCGCATGTTGTGGGTAATCATCAGCGTGGTAAGCTGTTCCTTTGTGACGATCCGATCCGTCAGCTCCATGACCTTGGCGGCGGTCTTGGGGTCCAGTGCGGCGGTGTGTTCATCCAGAAGCAGCAGCTTGGGGCTTTTCAGCGTGGCCATCAGCAGCGTCAGCGCCTGACGCTGACCGCCGGACAGGGTGCTGACCTCGGAGGAGAGACGGGTCTCAAGTCCCAGCCCCAGATCGCGCAGCATGGTGCGGTAAGTCTCCCGCTCCGCCTTGGTGATGCCCCAGCGCAGGCCTCGCTTCTGGCCGCGCCGTGCCGCCAGCGCCAGATTTTCCTCGATATGCATGGAGGGAGCCGTGCCCATCATAGGGTCTTGGAATACGCGGCCGATGTAGGCGGCCCGCTTGTATTCCGGCAGATCGGTCACATCAACGCCGTCCAGATATACCTCGCCGGAGTCCACGCTCAGCGTACCGGCGGTGGCGTTCAGCATGGTGGATTTTCCCGCGCCGTTGCCGCCGATGACGGTGACAAATTCACCGTCCCGCAGTGTCAGGCTCAGACCGTCCAGCGCGGTCTTGGCGTTGACGGTGCCGGGGTTGAAGGTCTTATGCAGGTCTTTCAGTTTAAGCATGCTGCTCCACTCCTTCCTTTGCGGCGCGCTGGGGCTTGCGGCGGGTCTTTTTCAGATTCAGATAGGACAGCGTCAGGAAGATCGTCACGATCAGCGCCGTGATGAGCTTCAGGTCGTTGGTGTTCAGACCGATCTGAAGGACGATCTGAAGAACGATATAGTAGACGATAGCGCCCACAGAGACGGCCAGCAGCTTGACACCGACGCTGCGGGACAGCTTACCGAACATTACCTCGCCGATGATGACGGCGGCCAGACCGATGACGATAGCACCGCGGCCCATGTTGATGTCGCTGGAGCCCTGATACTGGGCCAGCAGCGCACCGGAGAGCGCTACCAGACCGTTGGAGAGCATCAGGCCCAGCACGATGTTGGCGTTGGTGTTGATGCCCTGCGCACGGGCCATATGGGGATTGGCACCGGTAGCGCGGAGTGAGTTTCCCTTTTCCGTGCCGAAGAACCAGTACAGCGCGGCCACGATCACGGCGGTCAGCACGATCAGCAGCGGCAGAGGATTGTCCAACGACAGCGTGCGGACGTACCGCTGGCTCAGCAGCAGGTGGTACTTATCCACGCTGACGGCCTGATTGGCCTTGCCGCCCATGATCCGCAGGTTGATGGAGTACAGCGCCAGCTGGGTCAGGATACCGGCCAGAATGGCGGGGATACCGCACCGGGTGTGAAAGAGGCCTGTGACCAGACCGGCCAGCATACCGGACACCAGCGCGCACAGCATGGCAAGCCACGGGTTCACGCCTGCCCGGATCAGCATGACGCATACTGCGCCGCCGGTGGCCAGCGAGCCGTCCACCGTCAGGTCGGCCACGTCCAGAATACGGAAGGTGATGTAAACGCCGATGGCCATAATGCCCCATGCAAGCCCCTGCGCAATAGCGCCGGGCAGCGCGTTCATCAGCGAGGAAAGGAAACTCATAGGTCATGCTCCTTTGATTTCAGAGTGGGGGAGGATGCGGCGTGCATCCTCCCGTGGGAAGGCGGGGATCAGTCCTCAATGGCGGTGTAGCCGGACAGCGGGGTGATGCCCAGCGCTTCACAGATGGCGGGGTTGTACTTGGGGGTCGCGGTGGTGTATTCGATGGGCATGGCGGAGATATCCGCCTCGCCGGTCAGGATCTTTGCGGCCATCTGACCGGTGGTCTTGCCCAGATCGTAGTAGCTGATGGAAAGGGTCGCCACGCCGCAGCCGGAGCAGATGCCCTCCTCGCCGCAGATGGCGGGTACACCGGCGGGGATCAGCACATTGGCGATGGCCTCAGTATTGGCGGCGGCGGTGTTGTCGGTGGGGATGTAGATCACGTCGGCGTAGTCGCAGGCGGCCTGCGCGACGGAGGCCACATCGTTGGTGTCGGTGAAGGCGTATTCCGCGGTCTCGATGCCGGCGTCAGCCAGATGCTTGGCCACCTCTTCGATCTGATAGCGGGAGTTGGGCTCGGCGGAGCAGAACAGCAGGGCTACCTTCTTGGCCTGAGGGAACCACTCGGTGATCATGGCAGCCTGCTTCTCCAGATCGGCCAGATCGGAGGTGCCGGAGATGTTGCCGCCCACGGTACCGTTGAAGTTGTCCATATCCAGCGCCACGCCGTAAGCGGTGATGGAGGTGCCCAGAATGGGGATATCTCTGGTGGCGGAGGCGGCAGCAGTCAGGGCGGGCGTGGCGTCGGCCATGATGAGATCCACGCCGTCGGACACGAAGCCGTTGACGATGGTGGAGCAGTTGACGGAATCGCCGGAGGCGTTCTTCTCAACGATCTTTACCTGACCGGGCAGTGCCTCGTTCAGCGCGTCGATAAAGCCCTGCGTGGCGGCGTCCAGTGCGTCGTGTTGCACCAGCTGGCAGATGCCGACGGTATAGGTGGCGTCGTCGCTGCCGGTGCTTTCTCCGGCAGGCTCCTGCGTGTCCTGACTGCCGCAGCCGGTCAGACACAGGCTCAGCGCCAGCGCAAGGGCGAGAATGAGAGATGTGATACGTTTGGCTTTCATGGTATGTTCCTCCTGAAAATGTATTTTTGGTTAAAAAAGACCCGCTGCACGGACTTGTGGTCCATACAGCGGGTTTGATTTAACGCAATGGCTTGAACGGCGCTCAGAGCGTTGGGCAAACAGAATTCCGGTTACGGGCATCACAAATCGCTATTACTTTTTCGGTAAAAAAGTAATAGGTAAAAAATCGATATGCAACGGCGTAACGAATGTTCTGTACCATTTTGCTCCGGCTCCTTTCAAAAGATTGGCGATACTATAACACACGTTTTTCACTTGGTCAACAGCACTTCTGACCGAAAAATACGGCGTCCCATCATCCGGTCAGGTTACAGCATAATTTACAAAAATTGACAGTTTGGCGTGAAAAGAGAAGAAAAATTTCAAGCGGCGGCCGCGGCCCGAGGGCATGAAAAAAGCTCTGTGGTTTCCCACAGAGCTTTTGCTCATGTTATGTTCAGATCGCGCGGGTAACTTTACCGGAACGCAGGCACCGGGTACAAACATACACATGGCGAGGCGTACCATTGATCAAAGCCTTCACGCGCTTGACGTTGGGCTTCCAGGGACGATTGGAACGACGATGAGAGTGGGAAACCTTGATACCAAAGGTCACGCCCTTATCGCAGAACTCGCACTTAGCCATCCGTTGCACCTCCTTGCTGTCGTAACATCATGCTTGCCGTTTCACAAGCAGTAGTTATCATACCAGAAGTTGAAACAAAATGCAAGCATTATTTGACAAAAAACTGAAAAAATTTTCGGTGCGGAAAGTTGCGAAACAGGGGCGGATACGGTATAATACTTCTAATAATATACTTTGATAGAGAAACCATAAGGAGTGCACCATGGAAAAAGTGAGACGTACCCCGGCCAGCGTAAAGAAGCTGGCGGAATACTTTCATATGGAGATCCTCTGCAAGGGCAGAGATTACGATACCTGCGTCATTACCGTGTCGGACGTGTTCCGTCCGTCCCTGCAGCTTGTGGGCTTTTATGATTATTTCGACACCAAGCGTCTGCTGATTCTGGGAAAGAGCGAGATGCGCTTTCTCTCCCGCATGACCGCCGAGGAGCGGACGCGGGTCTTTAACCGCCTGATGAGTTACAGCTTTCCCGCGCTCATCATCTCCCGGAATCTGGAGGTGTTCGACGAGCTGCTGGAGATGGCCCAGAAGCACGGCCGCACCCTGCTGCGCACCGGCAGTGATACGGTGGACGCCACCAGTCATATCATTGACTATCTCAATAACGCGCTGGCGCCTCAGATCACCCGCCACGGCGTACTGATGAACATTTACGGTCAGGGCGTGCTGATCCTCGGTGACAGCGGCATCGGCAAGAGCGAGACCGCCATCGAGCTTCTCAAGCGCGGCCATCAGCTGGTGGCCGACGACGCGGTGGAGATCAAGCGCATTTCCGACACCCTCCACGGCACGGCGCCGGAGCTGATCCGCCATTATATCGAGATCCGCGGCGTGGGCGTCATCGACGTGAAGCAGCTGTTCGGTATGGGCGCGGTGCAGTTCGAGACGGAGATCGATCTGGTGATCCAGCTGGAACAGTGGCAGGACGGCAAGTTCTATGACCGTCTGGGGCTGGGCGAGGAGCAGTATACGCTGCTGGACGTGTCGCTGCCCATCGTGACCATCCCGGTGCGGCCCGGCCGGAATCTGGCCGGTATCGTGGAGATCGCCACCATGAAGAACCGTCAGACCAAATACGGCTATAACGCGGGCCGCGACTTTGTGACCCAATTTGACAGCAAGCTGGACGCCATGAGCCGGCAGAACGGAAGCGACCTATGAAATACATCGGCATCGACATCGGCGGCACCAATCTGAAGGCCGGTCTGGTGGACGGAGAGGGGCGGCTGCTGGCCACCCGGAAAATGAAGGTGGCAGGCATCGCTGATCCAGCGGCATTGGCATGGACCATCCATGCGCTGGTGCAGGATCTGTGCCGGGACTACGGCTGCGATATAGGAGAGATATTCTCCGTTGGCGTAGGCTGCCCCGGCGCGGTGGAGATCCGGGGCGGCTCCATCCTGTATACCTGCAATCTGCCCCTGCGGAACGTGCCGCTGCGGCGGCTGTTCCACCAGCTCAGTGACCTGCCCCTTTACATAGAGAATGACGCCAACTGCGCGGCACTGGCGGAATACTATGTGGGCGGCGGCCGGAGCAGCAAGCGCTTCATCACCGTCACGCTGGGCACCGGCGTGGGCGGCGGCATTATCCACAACGGCAAGATCTTCCACGGCTCCAACGGTATGGCGGGCGAGGTGGGGCACATGTCCATCGAAATGGACGGCGAGGAGTGTCCCTGCGGCCGCCGCGGCTGCTGGGAGCGGTACGCCTCCGCCAGCGCCCTGAAGCGCCAGACCGCCAAGGCATGGCAGGAGAACCCAAACAGCATCATGGCACAGGTCATCGCCGAGAACGACGGCCATGTGTCCGGCCAGTCGGCCTTTATCGCCGCCCGTCGGGGCTGCCCGGTGGGTCAGGCGGTCTGCGACCGGTACATCCGTTATCTGGCCGCCGGTATCGTGAACATCATCAATATCTTCCAGCCGGATACGCTGGCCATCGGCGGCGGCGTCAGCAACGAGTCGGACGAACAGCTGCTGCTGCCCCTGCGCCGTCAGGTGGCGGCTCACAGCCTGCCTTGCAACTACGACAAAATGACGAAGATCGTCAAGGCGCAGCTGGGCAACGACGCCGGTGTGATCGGCGCGGCGCTGCTGGGGAAGAATAAGCGGATCATCTGAAAACAAGGAGGCGCTGTATGCGTTGGTATGAAGAACTGGACGAAAAGCTGCGGGACTATCTGCCCGACCTACCCGTGTCGGCGGAGGAGCCGCTGTCGAAATACACCTCCTTCCGCATCGGCGGGCCGGCCCGGCGGATGGCCTTTCCCCGGAACGCCGAGCAGCTGGTGCTGCTGCTGAATTTCGCCGGTGAATGCGGCGCGAGGCCCTATGTGCTGGGCAACGGCACCAATGTACTGTTTCCCGACGAGGGTGTGGATCGGCTTGTCATCAGCACCCGTGATATGGCGGACATCCAGCTGCTGGTCGGTGGCCGCGTCAGGGCCGGGGCGGGCGCATCGCTGGCCCGCACGGCGGTTTTTGCCTGCCAGAAGGGACTGGCGGGGCTGGAATTCGCCCACGGCATCCCCGGCAGCGTAGGTGGCGGCGTGTGTATGAACGCAGGTGCTTACGGCGGCGAGCTGGCGCAGGTCATCGAAAGCGTCACGGTGCTGTTCCCCGACGAGGGCGTGAAAACCGTCCCCTGCGCCGATATGGCCTTCGGCTACCGCTGCAGCCTGCTGACGGAGCATCCCGACGCGGTGGTGCTGTCCGCCGTATTTGCCCTGCATCCGGATGACAGCGCCGCCATCCGCAGCCGTATGGACGACCTGATGGCCCGGCGCAAGGCCTCCCAGCCGCTGGAATATCCCAGCGCGGGCAGCACCTTCAAGCGGCCGGAGGGCCACTTCGCGGGCCGCCTGATCGAGGAGGCGGGCTGCAAGGGCCTGACCATCGGCGGCGCGCAGGTGTCGGAAAAGCACGCGGGCTTCGTCATCAACGTGGGCGGCGCAGCCTGCGCCGATGTGCTGGCGCTGATGGCGGAGGTGCAGCGCCGTGTGAAGGAGAACTCCGGTGTGACGCTGGAGCCGGAAGTGCGCATTGTGAAGTAAAGCAGGGGAGAACCTATGGAAATTCTGATCATTACCGGTATGAGCGGCAGCGGCAAGAGCCGCGCCGCCTCCATTCTGGAGGATATCGGCTACTATATCGTGGATAACCTTCCGGCGGAGATGATGGTGAAATTCGCCGACTTCTGCGCCGCGTCACGGGGTCACTATGACCGGGTGGCGCTGGTGTACGATGTCCGGGCGGGTGAGCCGTTCGACCTGCTGATCGCCACGCTGGAGCGGCTGAAGCGCACGGAGGTGGACTGCCGCCTGCTGTTTCTGGACGCGGATACCACCGCTATCATCAACCGCTATAAGGAGACCCGCCGCTCCCATCCGCTGTCGTCGGAGGGCCGGAGCATCGAGCAGGCGGTGATGCTGGAGCGGCAGATGCTTCAGCCGGTGCGGGATCACGCCGACTATGTGCTGGATACCTCTACCTTCTCGGTGGGGAAGCTCCGCAGCGAGCTTCTGAACCTGTTCGGCCGGGAGAAGGATCGGCAGGGCCTGCATGTGGACGTGATGAGCTTCGGCTTCAAGCACGGCCTGCCCATGGAGTCGGATCTGGTGTTCGACGTGCGGTTTCTGCCCAACCCCTACTATGTGCCGGAGCTGAAAAAGGGCACCGGCCTTGACGCGGCGGTGCGGGACTATGTGTTTTCCTTCCCCCAGACAGGGGAATTCATGGAGCGGCTGGAAAAGCTGCTGCTGTACCTGCTGCCCCTTTATAATGAAGAGGGCAAGACGGTACTGGTGCTCTCCGTAGGCTGCACCGGCGGCCACCACCGCAGCGTGGCGGTGGCCCATCAGCTGGCGCAGGATCTGGCGGCGGCTGGCTTTGCCGTGACGGAGAGCCATCGGGATATCTCCCGCTGATGATTGGAAAGAAGTGACGATCCCATGTCTCATTATTTATATCATATCCCGCCGGAGGAAGGCCCCAAGGTGGTGGGCATCGGCGGCGGCACGGGCCTGAGCACGCTGCTGCGGGGCCTGAAGCTCTATACCCGCAATATTACCGCCATCGTCACGGTGGCGGACGACGGCGGCAGCACCGGTATGCTGCGGCAGGATCTGGGTATGGCCGCCCCCGGCGATATCCGCAACTGCCTGCAGTCGCTGGCCAACTGCGAGCCGCTGATGGCCCAGCTGATGGCCTACCGGTTTTCCGACGGCTCGCTGGCGGGCCAGAGCCTTGGCAATCTGCTGCTGGCGGCGCTGAATGACATCATGCCCAGCTTCGATAAGGCGGTGGCCGGTCTCAGCAAGGTGCTGGCCATCACGGGCCGGGTGCTGCCGGTGACCAACGAGAACGTGCAGCTGGAGGCCACCTTCGAGAACGGGGCCACCGTGCTGGGCGAATCCCATATTTTCTATTGTAAGAAGGAGCAGGACTGCCGCATCCGTTCTGTCCGGCTGCTGCCGGAGCACCCCAAGGCGCTGGACGCGGCGGTGAAGGCTCTGCATAGCGCCGACATGATCGTGCTGGCGCCGGGCAGCCTCTATACCAGCATCATTCCCAACCTGCTGGTGGACGGCATTGCCGATGCTATCAGGGATAGTAAAGCATTAAAGCTTTACGTCTGCAACGTCATGACGCAGGAGGGCGAGACGGAGGGTTATACCGTCTCCGACCATATACAGGCGCTGTTCAGCCATAGCTATCCCCGTCTGTTTCCGCTGTGCTTGACCAACTCCATGCCCATTCCGGCGTGCATCGCCCGACGGTATGCGCAGGAGGGCGCGGAGCCGATCTACCACGATACGGAGAAGTGCCGTGCGTTGGGCGTGGAGCTGATCGAGCGGCCCATCGCCAGTCTGGAAAACGGGCTGGTGCGGCACAATCCCGGCCATCTGGCCCATGAACTGATGACCATTTACGAGGAATATACATCTCAGAAAGATCCCACATGAAGGAGGAGGCCCCATGCAGTCGTTTTCCTACAAGGCCAAGGCTGAGCTGTGCCGCACGGCGGTGCAGCGGCTGTGCTGCGCCCGTGCCGAGTGCTACGGTGTGCTGCTGTACTGCAACACCTTCACCATGCAGGAGGTGCGCATCATCACGGAGAATCCGGAGTTTGCCGCGCGGCTGCCCCGTCTGTTCCACCGGGCCTTCAATGTGAAATTTGACCGCCTGCCCACGGAGGAAGCGCCCGGCAGCAAGCTGATCTTCCAGATCACCGATCCTGAGAAGCTGCGCCGCATCATGGATACGCTGGGCTACGATCCCCGCCAGTCGCTGGTGCTGCATGTGAACTTTGCCATGCTGGAGGAGGACTGCTGCCGCATGTCCTTCCTGCGGGGCGCGTTTCTGGCGGGCGGCAGCGTCACCGACCCGGAGAAGCGCTATCATCTGGAACTGTCCACCTCCCATGTGCAGGCCAGCCGCGAGGTGTCGGCCCTTCTGCAGGAGATGGGCTTCCTGCCCCGCAGCGTCATGCGGGGCGGCAGCGCCGTCATCTACTTCAAGCAGTCCGAGCATATCGAGGATCTGCTGACTACGCTGGGCGCGCCGGTGGCCGCCACCGAGATCATGACCGCCAAGGTGGATAAGGAGATCCGCAACGGGGCCAACCGGGCCATGAACTGCGACATGGCCAACGTGAACAAGACGCTGGACGCGGTGGCCACCCAGCAGGAGGCCATCGAAAAGCTGGAAAAGGCCGGACAGCTGGAAAAGCTGCCGGAGAAGATACAGGAGACGGCGCGGCTGCGGATGCAGAACCCGGAGCTGCCGCTGGCCCAGCTGGCGGCGCTGTTCGAACCGCCCATCAGCAAATCCTGTTTGAACCACCGGATACGAAAGATCATGGAGGAGGCACGAAAGCTATGACAAAGATGGAAAGATGCCGGAGAGCGATGGAATATCATGAGAAGGGCCTCAACTGCGGACAGGCGGTGCTGCTGGCCTTTACGGACGTCACCGGCCTGACGGAGCAGAAGAGCATGGCCATTGCCAGCGGCTTCGGCGGCGGTCTGCGCTGCGGCGGCGTGTGCGGCGTGGTCAACGCCGCGGCGGTGGTGCTGGGTACGGCCTATCCCGCCACGCTGGAGAACGGGCCCGAGGGCAAGAAGCGCTCCACCCGGCTGACGCAGGACTTCCAGCGCCGGTTTACGGAGCGCTTCCGCAAGCTGGACTGCCACGATCTGCTGGCGGAGAAGGACATCGAGGGGACGCCCGCCGCACAGGAGCTGGGCGTGACCCAACACTGCCGCTTGCTGGTGGTGTCCGGCGCGGAGCTGCTCAGCGACATGCTCGCTGAGCTGGAGGCACAGTAATGGCGTTTGCCCACCTTCATGTCCATACGGAATACAGCCTTCTGGACGGCGCCTGCCGCATCCGTGACCTGCCGAAGCTGGTCAAGGAGATGGGGCAGACGGCCTGCGCCATCACGGATCACGGTGCCATGTACGGCGCTATCGACTTCTACCGCGCCTGCAAGGCGGAGGGCATCCACCCGGTTATCGGCTGCGAGGTGTATGTGGCCCGCCGCACCCGCTTCGACAAGCAGCACGAGTTTGACGCCGAGTCCCGCCATATGGTGCTGCTGTGCAAGAATGAGACCGGCTACCGCAACCTGTCCTACATGCTGTCTCAGGCGTATATTGAGGGCTTCTATATCAAGCCCCGCATCGACCTTGACCTGCTGCGAGAGCACAGCGAGGGCCTGATCGGTCTCAGCGCCTGCCTGGCCGGAGAGATTCCCCGCCGCATCATCAACGGCGACTATGAGGGGGCCAAGGCCTACGCGCTGGAGCTGAGCTCCATTCTGGGAGAGGATAACTTCTATCTGGAATTGCAGGATCACGGCATCGCCGACCAGACCACGGTGAACCGCGCCCTGCTGCGGATGCACAACGAGACCGGCATTCCGCTGGTGTGCACCAACGACGCCCACTACCTCCGAAAGGAGGACGCCGAGAGCCACGATGTGCTCCTGTGCATCCAGACCGGCAAGACCGTGGACGACGAGAACCGCATGCGCTATGAGCCGCGGAATTTCTATCTCCGTTCCACCGAGGAGATGGAGGCGCTGTTCTCCGGCTATCCCGACGCGGTGGAGAATACCCAGCGCATCGCTGACCGCTGCCAGCTGGAGTTCACCTTCGGCAAGTACCATCTGCCAGAATTCAAGCTGCCGCCGGGCTACGATTCGCCCACCTATCTCCGCAAGCTGTGTGACGAGGGCTTTGCCCGGCGCTACGGCGGCACGAAGCCGGAGTACCGCAAGCAGCTGGAATATGAGCTGGCCATGATCGAGAAGATGGGCTTTACCGACTATTTCCTCATCGTGTCCGACTTCGTCAACTATGCCCGGAAGGCGGGCATCCCTGTCGGCCCCGGCCGCGGCAGCGCCGCCGGCTCCATGGTGGCCTACTGCCTGCACATCACCGACATCGACCCCATGCAGTATCAGCTGTATTTCGAGCGCTTCCTGAATCCGGAGCGCGTGTCCATGCCGGATATCGACATGGACTTCGGCGATACCCGCCGGGGCGAGGTGGTGGACTACGTCCGCCGCAAGTACGGCGACGACCATGTGGCTCAGATCGTCACCTTCGGCACTATGGCCGCCCGGGGCGCCATCCGGGATGTGGGCCGCGCTCTGAACATGACCTATGCCGATGTGGACGTTGTGGCCAAGCTGGTGCCCTCCGGCCCCGGCGCGCTGCATATCACGCTGGATGATGCCCTCAAGCTCAGCAAGCAGCTGTCCGACCTCTATGAATCCGATGAGCGGGTGAAGCGGCTCATCGACATGGCCAGAGCGCTGGAGGGCATGCCCCGCCACGCCTCCACCCACGCCGCCGGTGTGGTCATTACCCGCCTGCCGGTGTATGAATATGTGCCGCTGGCCCGGAATGACGAGTCCATCGTCTGCCAGTACAACATGATTACGCTGGAGGAGCTGGGCCTGCTGAAAATGGATTTCCTTGGCCTGCGGAACCTGACGGTGCTGGACGACGCGGTGAAGATGGTACACCGCCATACCCCGGACTTTGATCTGGAGAAGATCCCCATGGACGATCCGGAGGTGTTCCGGATGCTGACGGAGGGCCGCACCTCCGGCGTGTTCCAGATGGAGTCCACCGGCATGACCGGCGTGTGTCTGGGCCTGAAGCCCCAGTCCATCGAGGACATCACCGCCATCATAGCTCTGTACCGTCCCGGCCCCATGGAATCCATCCCCCGGTTCATCGCCTGCAAGCACGATCCCAAGCTGGTGACCTATAAGCATCCGTCACTGAAACCTATCCTGTCGGGCACCTACGGCTGCATCGTCTATCAGGAGCAGGTCATCAAGATCTTTCAGGAGCTGGCGGGCTACTCGCTGGGTCAGGCGGACATGGTGCGCCGCGCCATGTCCAAGAAGAAGGCCAAGGACGTGGAACGGGAGCGGGAGGCTTTCCTCCACGGCGACGTCGCCCGGAACATCAAGGGCTGCGTGGCCAACGGCATCCCGGAGAAAACGGCGCAGGCCATCTATGACGAGATCTACGACTTCGCCAACTACGCCTTCAACAAGGCTCACGCCGTTAGCTACGCGGTGGTAGCCTATCAGACGGCGTATTTCAAGTGCCACTATACCCGCGAGTATATGGCGGCGCTGTTGACCTCGGTGCTGGACAACTCCGACAAGGTGGCGGAGTATATCGCCGAGTGCCGGGAGTGCGGCATCGCCCTGCTGCCGCCGGACGTGAACCGCTCCTACGACGGCTTCACCGTGGAGGAGGGCGGCATCCGCTTCGGCCTTGTGGCCATCAAGAACATCGGCCGGGGCTTCATTCAGGCGCTGGTGCGTGAGCGGGACAAGAACGGCCCCTTTGCCTCCTTTCAGGACTTCTGCGAGCGGATGTTCGACTGCGGCGATATGAACAAGCGGGCGGTGGAAAACCTGATCCGTGCAGGCGCTTTCGATACCATGGGGGCCTATCGCTCCCAGCTGATTCAAGTGTACGAAAAGGCGCTGGACGCCATCGCCAACAGCCGCAAGGTGAACGTGGAGGGCCAGCTGGACATGTTCGGCATGGGCGGCGGAGGCAATATGCAGGCCGCGTCCATCCACCTGCCCGACCTGCCGGAGTATACCGCCACCGAACGGATGTTCATGGAGAAGGAGACCACGGGTCTGTACCTCAGCGGCCATCCCATGAACGACTACCGGGGCGCGGCCCGTGCCGCCGGTGCGGTGCCCATCCACGATATTCTGGAGGACTTTGCCGCCGAGGGCGGCCCCGCCCGCTATGCCGACGGGCAGAACGTCACCATTGCGGGCATCGTCACCTCCAACCGTACCCGCACCACCAAGAACAACACCCTTATGGCCTATGTGGTGGTGGAGGACGAGGTGTCCTCCATGGAGCTGCTGTGCTTCAGCCGTACCATCGAGCAGTGCGGCAGCTATATGGCCGTCAATACTCCGGTGGTGGTGAAGGGCCGGCTATCGGTGCGGGACGAAAAGCCGCCACAGATCATGTGCGACACCATCTATCCGCTGGATACCAAGGCCGTTCCCGCCGCGCCGGAGCCGCCCAAAGCGAAAAAGACCGCCACCATTTTCCTGCGCTTCCCCAGCATGGACAGCGTGGCCTTCCGCCATATCCGGCTGGTCATGATCATGTTCGAGGGGGAGACCCCCGTGAAGATCCGTCTGGCCGACACGGGAAAGCTGCTGGCGGGCAAATGCCTGAACCATCCGGCCCTGCTGGCAGAGTGCCGCCAGTGGCTGGGGGAGGAGAACGTGGTGGTGCGGGAGCGTTGACAAATTTCCGAAAATTCCGTATCATAGACAAAGAAGGAGCGTGATGGTATGAGCGTTGGATTCATCCGCGACAAGCTGGAGATCAAGTTTCTGATCCTGTATGTGGCCGCCGGTGTGGCGGAGCCTATGCCCCTGAGCGATATACAGGAGCTTACCATGATCGACGACGGCATCGACTATTTTGATTTTTCCCAGTGTCTCAGCGAGCTGGTGGACACCGATCATCTGCGCATCAACGAGGAGCAGAAGTACGTCATTACGCCAAAGGGCTTGAAGAACAGCAAGATCTGCCAGTCCAGTCTGCCCTATTCCGTCCGCATGAAGGCGACCCAGCTCGTCATTGCCTACCGGCAGGAGCTGGTGCGCCGGGCGCAGGTACGCGCCAGCGTGGAGCGCCGGGAGAACGGCACCTACACCGTGGAACTGAGTCTCAACGACGATGTGGACAACGTGATGCGCCTGCAGCTGATGGTGGCCACGCAGGAGATGGCCGATGATCTGGCACGGCGCTTCCAGCGTAACCCGGAACAGGTTTATTCCCAGCTGGTCACCGCCCTGTACGGGGGCTGAGGAGGCTTTTATGGTAAAGGGAAATGCTGTCTGCGCACTGATCGCTGCGCTGGTGGCGCTGCTGTTTCCCTGGCTTGCGGTCACGCTTGTCCGCGGCGACGGCGGCATGGCGGTGTGCTTTCTGCTGTTTTTCGCGGTGAACCCTGTCACGGCGATCCTTCTGGGCATTTTTTCCGGCAGAAATATCCGCGGGGCATGGTTCCAGCCGCTGCTGTTCGCCGCGCTGTTCCTGCTGGGAACATGGGTGTTCTTTACCATGGCTGAAACGGCTTTTGTGCGCTATGCCGCAATCTACCTGCTGCTGGGATACGCCGCCATGCTGCTGACGGTTCTGTGCGGCCGGATCAAAAAACCGTAAGTGACAGCTTTGCCGGAGAAAGCCTGCTGCCGGTCTGCGGAAGAACCATGACGGGCGGATTTCACAAGGGAATATCGCCATAAAATCAATCTCCAAACCGCGCTTCGGCTCAAATGGCCGGGGCGTGGTTTTTTGTTGTCATAACGCCGTCCATACCATCATACAGTGAAGTATCTAACAGCAAGGGAAGTGGTGGGATGGACGAGCGGTACGCCATCACGCGATATGAGCAGGCGGCGCTGCTGCTGCCGCCCAAATGGCAGCGGCTGGCCCGCCAGCTGCCGGACCATCAGAAAGTGCGGGCGGAGGAACTGCGCCTGCGGGCGGGACAGCCTATGACGGTGCTGCTGCCGGAGGGGGAGATATGGCCCTCGCAGGAGCAGCCCAGATTGTGCGTTTGTCAGGCGGATCTGGAGCAGCTATGTGACTTGGTCACCGGATACTCACGCTACGCCGTCACCGATACGCTGGCGCAGGGGTATCTCACCGCGCCCGGCGGCTTTCGCGTGGGCGTGTGCGGCACCGCCGTGGTGCGGAAGGGCGGCAGCCGCAATCTGCGGGATTTCTCCTCTGCCTGCATCCGTATCGGTCGGGAACAGGAGGGGTTATCCGACCCGGTGCTGCCCCAGCTGTGGGAGGGGGAGCGCTTTTGCTCCACGGTGATCCTCTCGCCGCCGGGACTGGGCAAGACAACGCTGTTGCGGGACATGATCCGCGCCCTGTCCAACGGCTCCGACCTCCACGCCGTCCGGCGTGTGGCGGTGGTGGACGAACGGGGCGAGATCGCCGGGATGCACCGTGGTGTGCCGCAGCTGGCGGTGGGCTGCCATACGGACGTGCTGGACGGCTGTCCCAAGGCGGTGGGCATCCCCATGGTGCTGCGCTCCGCCAATCCCCAGATCGTCGCCGTGGACGAGATCACCCTGCGGGAGGATCTGTATGCCATGTCCGCCGCCGCCAACTGCGGCGTGGCGCTGCTGGCCACCATTCACGCGGCGGACGTGGAGGAGCTGAAGCGCAAGCCGCTGTTCGCCCAGCTGCTGAAGCTGAAGGTGTTTGAGCGGGCGGTCACCATCACCCGTCACGGCGCGGAGCGCCGCTATCAGGTGACAGTGCTGTGATGGGGAAGCTGTTGGGTGCGGCGCTGATCGCGGCAGCGGCCCTGTGGGCCTTTACGGCCCACCAGCGGCGGGAGCGGCGGCGGACACAGCTGCTGCGGGAGCTGGCGGCGGCGTTGGACGCCATGGCGGCGGCCATCCGCTGGCAGAAAAAGCCCCTGCCGGATATCCTGTCGGCCATGCAGCGCTATCCGCTGGCCGGTGCGTACTTCCGCCGGGTGGAAAAGCTGCTGCAAGGCGGTGTGCCTTTACAGACGGCATGGCATCGCACATTTTCAGCTCTCCCTGCGGAGGCGGAGCCGGTATCAACGCTGGAGCTGACCGGCGACGAGGAGAAGCTGACCGCCGCGCTGCTGTATGCCGCGCGGCAGCTGAAGGACGCCTGCCGCCGCCGTGGAGAGCAGCAGAAGCAGAGTACGAAGCTGTGGCTGGCGGGCGCGCTGTCGGCGGCGGGGCTGCTGATCATTTTACTGCTGTGAGGAGAAAAGCATGGATGTGGATCTGATCTTCAAGATCGCCGCCATCGGGATACTGGTGGCGGTGCTGAATCTGATACTGGTGCGCTCGGGCCGGGACGAGCAGGCGCTGCTGACCACGCTGGCAGGGCTGATCGTGGTGCTGATGATGCTTTTGCAGCAGATCAGCGACTTGTTCGATCTGGTCAAGAGCCTGTTCTCGTTGTGATGGAAACGGCGGCCAGGATCGCGGCGGTGTGCCTGCTGGGCGCGGTGCTTACGGCGCTCATGAAAAAGACAAGCCCCGATACGGCGCTGCTGCTGGCGCTGGCGGTATGCGTGGCGGTGCTGGCGGCGCTGGCAAGGGGACTGGAGCAGGTCACGGACTTTCTGCGGGAGCTGCTGGATTGGGGCGGCCTGTCCGCCGAACTGTTCACGCCGCTGCTGAAAACGGTGGCCATCGCCCTTGTCAGCCGCACCGGCGGCGCGCTGTGCCGGGACGCGGGGGAGGGCGCCATGGCGGGACTGGTGGAGATAGCGGGCGCCTTTGCCGCGCTGCTGGTGTCGCTGCCGCTGTTCCGGGCGGCGTGGCAGATGCTGGAGGGACTGCTGTGAAGGGACGTATCGTGGCCGCGGCGGCGCTTCTGTTGCTGCTGCTGTGCGCCGTACCGGCGTGGGCGGCGCTGCCGGAGGAGGTGGAGGATGCCCTATCTCCCGATGCGCAGGAGCTGCTGGAGCAGCTGGACGGGGAGACCGCCGACAGCGGCACGCTGTCAAAGGGCGCGGCGAAGCTGTGGGACAACGCCTGTCAGCTGCTGGCGGCGGAGCTCCGCAGCAGCCTGCGGGTGATGGTGGTGCTGCTGGGAGCGGTGCTGCTGTACGGCGTGGCGGAGGGCAGCTTTCAGGCGGCGGAGCATCCCCTGATGGCCAATTTCGTGCCGCTGTCCTTCGTGTTGGTCATCACCCTGACGGCGGCGGGCGACGTGCAGACCATGATGGGCGCGGGAACGGAGACCATGGAGCAGCTGGACGTGCTCAGCACGGCGCTGCTGCCTTCGCTGGCGGCGGCGGTGGCGGCCAGCGGCGGCATCGTGTCGGCCGGCGTGCGGCAGGTGGCCACGGTGTTCTTCGCCAACCTCCTGATGACGCTGATCCACAGTGTGCTGCTGCCACTGGTGTACTTCTATGTGGCGGCGTCCGCCGCCGACGCCATGCTGCCGGGCAACCCCCTCAAGCGCATCGCCTCCGGCATCAAGAAGGTGGTCACATGGGCGCTGACCGGTGCGCTGGTGCTGTTTACCGGCTATCTGACCATCTCCGGCGCGGCGGCCACCTCCGCCGACGCGCTGACCTTACAGGTGACCCGCACGGTCATCTCCACGGCGGTGCCAGTGGTGGGCGGCATCATCTCTCAGGCCAGCGGCAGCGTGCTGTCCGGCGCGGGACTTCTGAAAAACTCCATCGGCATCTTCGGCATGCTGGCGGTGCTGGCCACCTGTCTGACGCCCTTCCTGCGGCTGGCGGTGCAGTACCTGCTGTATAAGATCACGGCATTTCTGGCGGGCACCGCCGGAAACGGCACGCTGGTGGAGCTGATCGACGCGCTGGGCAGCGCCTTCGGCCTGATGCTGGGCATGGTGGGCAGCTGCGCCCTGCTGCTGTTGATCTCTATTACATCCTCTGTATCGGTGGTGATCCCATGAGTGTTTTCCGGACATGGCTCTTCGGCATCGTGGCGGCGGCCATGGTGCTGTCCATCCTCTACGCGCTGATCCCCAAGGGGGCCCTGCTGACCATCGCCAAATGCACCGGCGGCCTTGTGATGCTGCTGGTGGTGCTCCGCCCGCTGCTGACGCTGGATATGGACAGCCTCCGCTGGCAGTACGAGGCGTGGGAGGGCGCCATCCAGCAGCAGACGGAAGCATACACCGATGCCAACCGGCAGGAGATGGCAGCCATCATACAACAGGAGACCGCCGCATATATTTCAGAAAAAGCGGCGGCACTGGGCCTGACCTGTCATCCGGAGGTGGTCTGTCAGGAGCGGGACGGCGTGCCGTTTCCGGTGGAGGTGACGCTGGATATCCCAAGGAACCCGGCGCTGGCGGAGGTGATCGGGACCGATCTGGGTATCGGTGAGGACTGTCAGCACTGGCAGGAAACGGAGTGAGGCATATGGCGAAGGAGAAGCTCATATCCTATGTAAAAAAGTACAAATATGTGGCGCTGGTGGTGCTGGCCGGTGTGGTGCTGATGCTGCTGCCCTCCGGAAAGGGAGAGCAGCAGACTGTGTCCGACCAGCCGGTGAACGTGTCCGAGACCTATTCTCTTGCGGAGACGGAGAAGCGGCTGGAGCAGCTTCTGGGCCGCATCCGGGGCGTGGGGCAGGTGCAGGTGATGCTGACGCTGAAAAGCGGCTCGTCCCTGCAATTGGCAGAGAACCGCAGCACCAGCCTACGGGACGCGGAAAACCGTCAGGACCGGGACGTGGTGACGCTGAACCGGGGCAGCGGCTATGAGGACGTGGTGGTAACAGAGCAGACCTACCCCGTTTATCAGGGCGCGGTGGTGGTCTGTCAGGGCGCGGGCGACAGCAGCGTGAATCTGGCGGTCATTCAGGCGGTGTCAGTGCTGACAGGATTGGGCAGCGACAAGATCACGGTGGTGCAATGGAAATAAGAATATAGCGGAAAGCAGGAGGGCAAGAGCATGAAGATCCAATGGAAGAAGAACTGGAAGCGTCCGGCGGTGGTGCTGGCGGTGCTGGTGCTGGTGGGAGCGTCGGTCTATCTGAACTGGCGGTATGCTGGGAATGTGACGGACACGGAGAAAATTCTGGGGCAGGCCACGCTGGTCAACGAAAACGGCGAGGGCGTCACCGTAGCCAGCGATACGGCCGCCAGCGAAAATGACTACTTTGCCACGGCGCGGCTCAGCCGTAAGCAGGCCCGCGACAGCGCCATCAGCATGCTGCAGGAGGCGGAGCTGGACGAAAATGCCACCGAAGAGGTGTGCAACGAGGCCAGCCAGACCCTGCAGGTGCTGGCGGGCTACACCGTGGCGGAGGCTCAGATCGAGAATTTGGTGACGGCCAAGGGCTACGCCGACTGCGTGGTGTTCATGGGCTCGGATTCATGCAGTGTGGTGGTGGCCGCCGGTGAGGATGGCCTTGACGCCACGGACGTGGCCCGGATCAAGGACATCGTCATCAACGAGACCCAGTACACCGCCGGACAGATCAAGATCATGGAGGCGGACTGAGAAGCACCCTGCGGGTGCAGAGAAGAGAGAAAAGTGAAGAGTGAAAAGCTGAGGTATGCCGTCGCAGGAGGCATGACAGAAAAGTTCGCCGCCTTCGGGCGGCGAATTCTGCGAAGCATTTTTACCGTTCCCGCTGCAAATTGTTGTTGTAATTTCCGGCGGGAAATGGTATACTGAATTTTACGAATGAGTTTTATTGCAAGGAGACACATCGCTATGCCTGAAAATAAAGAGTATATGACCCATCAGGAGGAGCTGGGTACCATCCAGATCTCCGAGGAGGTGGTGGCGTCCATCGCGTCTGCCGCCGTGCTGGAGGTGGAGGATGTCACCGGATTGATGAGCGCCAACGTGTCGGACTTCATGGGCGGCAAGAAGATGACCGCCAAGGGCATCCGCGTGGAGATGGACGGCGACGCCATCATGGTGAACGTGTTCATCACGGTGCGCTACGGCTGCACCATCGGCGAGGTGGCCAAGAAGGCCCAGAACGCCGTCTATCAGACGCTGGAGAGCACCACCGGCTATCCCGTATCCGCCGTGAACGTCCATGTAGGCGGCATCAGCTTCAACTAAACCGACGAAAAAGAGAGAGAAGAGTATGACACGCAATACTGCCCGTGAGATCGCCATGCATCTGGCGTTTGAGCTGAGCTTTACCGACTTGCCCATCGGGGAATTTCTGGATCATTACCTGTCTGTGGAGAAGTTCGCCGAGCTGGCTCCGGAGTGTGATCTGTACGCCCAGCGGCCCAATGCTAAGCAGGAGGCCTACATCCGCCGTCTGGTCTCCGGCGTGGCGGAGCACGCCGCCGAGTTGGACACCTACATCGAGAAGTACGCCAAGGGCTGGCGCTTCGACCGCATTTCGCTGGTGGCCTCGGCCATCATGCGGCTGGCCATGTACGAGATCATGTATATGCCGGATATCCCCCACGGTGTCGCCATCAACGAGGCGGTGGAGCTGACCCGCAAGTACGACGAGCCGGAGACGGCCAAGTTCGTCAACGGTATTCTGGGCAGCTTCCTGCGGCAGGAGATCAAGGAGTAAACACAAAAGGGCAGGGCGGACGCCCTGCCTTTTTCAGTAGAGGAGCGCAACATGGAGCAACATGTTTTCAGCGTGACGGAGGTCAACCAGTACATCAAGAGCATCATCGACGGTGTGCCCCAGTTGGGCGACCTGCTGATCCGGGGCGAGCTTTCCAACTATAAGATATACCCCTCCGGGCACCACTATTTCACTCTGAAGGACGGCGAGAGCGCCATTCGCTGCGTCATGTTCCGGGGCAGCGCGGGAAAGCTGCGGTTCCGTCCGGAAAGCGGCATGCAGGTCATCGCCGGGGGACGCATCAGCGTATACCCCCGTGACGGCGCGTATCAGCTGTACTGCACGTCTCTGTCGGCGGACGGCATCGGCGATCTGTATGTGGCCTTTGAGCAGCTGAAGGACAAGCTGAACCGGGAGGGTCTGTTCGATCCCGCCCACAAAAAGCCGCTGCCGCTGTACCCGCAGCGCATCGCCATCGTCACCTCGTCGGCGGGCGCGGCGGTACACGACATGATCCGCATTTTGCGGCGGCGCTATCCCATCGCAAAGGTGCTGCTGCTGCCGGTGCGGGTGCAGGGCGTGGAGGCGCCGCCGGAGATCGTGGGTGCCATCCGCTACGCCAACCGCTGGCAGCTGGCGGATGTGCTGATCGTAGGCCGGGGCGGCGGCTCCATCGAGGATCTGTGGGCCTTCAACGACGAGCGGGTGGCGCGGGCCATCTACGCATCGGAGATCCCGGTGATCTCCGCCGTGGGGCATGAGCCGGATGTGACCATCTCCGATTTTGTGGCGGATCGCCGGGCATCCACGCCCTCCAACGCGGCGGAGATCGCCGTGCCGGATCAGGCGGAGCTTCTGAAGCAGCTGGACAGCGCGTCCCGTGCCATGGCACAGGGAACACTGAACACGCTGGAGAAGGCGGATACCCAGCTGAAAGCGCTGGCGGCCAAGCGGGTGCTGACCGATCCTATGGCGTTTGTCGATGACCGGCGGATGCAGCTGGACAGCGTGCAGCAGCGTCTGGGACTGACGGCCCACCGGCAGCTGAGCGCACGGCAGCAGCGGTTCACCGCGCTGGCGGCGTCGCTCGACGCTCTCAGTCCGCTGAAGGTGCTGGGCCGGGGCTACGCCATGGCGCAGGCGGCGGACGGCACGGTGCTGCGGACAAGCCGGCAGGTAAAGGCAGGCGACAGGATACATGTGCAGCTGGGGCAGGGCGCGCTGGACTGCACCGTTGACCATAAGGAGGACTGACATATGGCGGCAAAAAAGACGTTTGAGGAAAACATGGCGCGGCTGGAGGAGATCGTGGGCAAGCTGGAAAAGGGCGACGCCCAGCTGAGCGATTCCCTGAAGCTGTTTGAGGAGGGCACGAAGCTGATCGCCCAGTGCCGCACAGAGCTGGACAAGGCGGAGCAGCAGGTGGTCAAGCTGATGAAGGGCCCCGACGGCGCTCCCATCGAGAGTGATTTTTTAAGTGAGGAATAATATGGATTACGAAGCGAGATACAAGGAATATCAGCAGGCCATTGAAAAGTATCTGGACGGCCTGTTCACGGGAAAGGTGGCCTATGGCAAGCTGTACGAGGCCATGCGCTACGCCATTCTGGGCGGCGGCAAGCGCATCCGCCCGGTGCTGACGCTGGAGTTCGCCCGTCTGGGCGGCATCGACTGGCATCTGGCGCTGCCCTTCGGCTGCGCGCTGGAGCTGGTGCATAATTACAGCCTCATCCACGACGATCTGCCCTGCATGGATGACGACGACCTGCGCCGGGGCAAGCCAACCTGCCACAAGGCCTACGGCGAGACGCTGGCCATTCTGGCGGGCGACGCCCTCCAGCCGGAGGCGTTTCGCCTGATTCTGGACGCACCCATGCTGTCGGCTGATACGCGGTTGGAGGCGCTGCGGGTGCTGGTCCGGGCCTGCGGCGCGGACGGCATGGTGGGCGGTCAGGTGCTGGACACCGTGTATAACGTGGACACCGCCGAGGGCCTGACCCAGCTGAACCGCCTGAAAACCGGCGTGATGATCTCCGGCGCGGCGGAGCTGGGCTGCGTGGCCGCCAAGATGAATCAGGGCATGCGCTCTCAGGCGCTGGCCTACGCCGACGGCATCGGTAAGGCGTTCCAGATCCGGGATGACATGCTGGATGTGGTGGGTGATGCCGCCGTGTTCGGCAAGCCTATCGGCTCCGACAAGGAGGAGGGCAAGGTCACGTTCGTGGACGTGCTGGGGCTGGACGGCTGCGCCAAAGAGGTGGAGCGCTGCACGGAGAGCGCCAAGGCCGCCGTGGCCAACTGGTCGGATCACATGTTCCTGTGGGAGCTGGCCGACCGTATGGTAGGCCGGAACAAGTAAAAACCGACATGAGAAAAGGACAGGCGCGTTTGCGCCTGTCCTTTAGGTCAGTTTACAAGGAACTACACGCAGACCGTGAAACGGGCTGCTGACAAC
>ENA-UOJG01001047-UOJG01001047.1-human-gut-metagenome-genome-assembly--contig:-C47-NODE-1047-length-32461-cov-6.480775_pt1 | contig 32461 bp, 35 predicted proteins | sample MGYA00242340_ERZ723887 | MGnify/ENA metagenome assembly ERZ723887 | reverse complement strand
GAATCCCTCCTTATTCATTAAAATAATAGACCCAAGCAGTCTCCCTGTCGCAAGCAGCCGTTGAGAAAATTACTGTATCACCCACGACAATTTTCTCAAGTATGTCAAGTCCAAGCACAGGACAGTCGTATGCCACTACGATTACCGTTTCAAACTGTCCTACCAAACCAACTGTATCAATTTTGATGTCAAACAAACTTGATGATGGGCAAAAACATCAAATGGGTGATGCAGCTAATACGCAACCCGTATCAGCTGGAACCAATAAATGGACTTTTACAGTGTACCCCACAAATTGGTATCACGCCACAGGTGGCGGAACTGGTATCAGTTTAACTCCTGGATATTACTGTGACGGAACAATTAAAGTTACTTTAACGAGTGAGAATTCAGCAACCGTTTACATTCGAGGACATGTTGCAACCTGATTCATAATTGGGGAGTTCGGATTCCGAACTCCCTTCCTTATTAAGTAGTTTTAAACCAAAATCCAAGAGAATGATAATAGTTCCCAACACCGTTGCTTTTTCCAGAACTTCCTGTTGGTTCAGTTTCTCCGTAAGCAAAACGTCCACCAAGAGTATTAAAGAATTGGTCAGGGGTGTACGTTTTTGTTTCAATAACAACTGAACGAATTTTCCAAGTTCCTGTTGATTGAAAGTTGGTTTTGTATGTTCCTTTGCGTATTCCACCGCTTTGACCCATCCCACCACCTTGAATCAAAATAGAATCGATTACATTCGAACCATTATACAAATCAAGATAAATGTTAAATGACTGCATAGATAACCCACCTTTGTTATTCAGATACCAAGGATATTCCCATGATGATGGGGCTGCTGCTGCTTGCGACAGGGAGACTGCTTCTTGATTTTCGAAGAAAAACAAAGAGCACTCCCAAAGGAAGTGCTCAATGATTAGGGAGGAAACAGGTTCAAGACAGAAGTGTCCAAGCCTCACGAACTTTGTTGAACTGACTGTATGGAAGAGTAGTGTAGCCACCCCGACCAAACGATGTTCCCCAGGAGTTCTTGATGATGAGACCTGTTTCGTCATAGCCGACAACCGCTACTGCATGACCACCCATGAACTCATCACCGTTCCAGAAGTCGTCATTATACGAAAATACATTCATCGCTATAAGTGCTGCTCCATTAGTAAGAACACTCTTTTTGAGAGCGTCCAGAGAGCCAATACGAGCGAATACTTCGACACGGTGTTCGCCTTTCAAAATTTCGAAAGCCTCACGAGGCATCATTCCGTCAATAGTCTTGTCAGAACGCTGGTTGTACAGGTATTCGAAGCCGATAGACGGTTCACGACCTTTCGATTTGCAATAGAAGTTGTACATCTCCGCAACTGTACAGGACACGCAACTCCCCTTGCTGCCTTGGTCATAGACACGAAGTTGCTCCCGCAGTTCATACCGCTTCGGAAGTTCAATCTTCGGAGCAGCATAAGTGGCATCATTCGGATTGACGCCACTCTCAATAAATCCAAGTCCTTTCGTTATCATTCTTGCCTAAATTTGAATAGAACATTATCCTTTCCAGCCGTTTGTGTGACTGAAAAGATATACAGAACTTTACCCTTCTTTTCAGTAAGGACATACACAGTGGTCATCACGGAATCGCTCCCGATGAAGTACGTCTTTCCCTACGAATCTAAATTCGTAGGGACGCTCAAGCCGTGAACGGTGTTCAGGCTGTCAATTACTGAAAGAGGCTGTGGAGTCACTCTTTCGAAGAACACAGTCTTCCGAGTTGTCGCACAGCCTACAATCAGCAATGTCAAGAAAAGGAATATCAGTTTCTTCATCAGCCACCTACATTGAACCAGTTACCAAGTAGAAAGCATAGCCAAATGAGAAGACCGCCTATCAGTGGTGGAAGACCTCCGTTGAGGATAGCCTGTCCGACAGGAAGATTTTTCTTCATGTTCTGGTAAGCGAACAACCCAATGACAACGAATGAGACCGGAATCATACACGTGATACCCATACCAAATGAGATTCCAAAGAACGCAGCCACCAACATACCGATGATGACATACAGGTAATGAAAAGGCTTCATTTGTACCATTGTAATTGAAATTTAAGTTAAATCGAACTCTTTGCACACTTCCTCCATTTCCTCGCAAGTCAATGGTCGAACTTTCAGGATATTATAGCGGTCGAGGTCTTCTTGTAGAATAGGGAAAGGCAACCGAGTGTTCCCCGTTGGGGTGACAAAGCAATTATCGGCACTGTCACGATAGAAAAGAACATCAGGCTGGTCAGCCTCAATGAAGATTTCATCTGTATAAGCATACATGAAGTCTTCCCACTTTTCTTCGAAGCCTTTCTTGCCCACTCGGTTCAGCCCAGTTCCAGTATCTACTTTTGGATGAAGAAAATCCTCTACAGATTCCACAGGTTGCGTGGGTGTATATTTAGGACGCTGTTCACGGGTAATCTCACGAAGTTCCGATTCGAGCGTTTCAATCTCTCCTAACAGTTGTTCTTCTCGCTTGGCATAGTCGGACAACTCTTTGCGCTGTTCACGGTTCTCCTTCTCAAGAAAGAGAATCTTCTTATTCAAACGGTCGCATTCCGCCTGAAGATTCAGCACTGTTAAAGTTTCTTCTTTGCCCATATTAGATAGCATTTATTCTGTTGCTCCATGAGTCTGTTAGGAACTCTTCCATTTGAGCCTCAGAAAGTTTATCATACACTTTAAACGTGACAGTATCGAATCCTCGTTTTCCTTTCCCGACCTTTGTTCCCGTATAGGAAAGGGAGTATTTAAACTGAAGAACCGAGTTAAGGTTGTTAATCATTTCCCGGAAAGCGGTCTTAAGAACAAACCGTTCAAAATCTTGGACGCTATATTGAGGAGTCTGAAGTTCATCCATAAGTTCAGATATTTTCATAGAGAAGACACGTTTGTCCTTCCAACGGCTTAACATCATGAAAATACGCTTGGCATAGACGCCATTCATTGAGACGACAGACTTCTTGTCGTAAATTGTTCCTCCTATCCCCTTACCATAATATAGAAGCCAGCGTAAACTTGTAACAGGCATTCCCAGTACGATGTTGTCATCCTCGTCAATATCCATCGTAGAGATAAGATAACATTCCCTTCGAACCAATTTACCCTGTTCGTTGGTAAAGTTGTATTTAATCGTCTGTTTGAACATCTTCTTTATTTCGTTAAGAACGATAGAGCCGTGATGGTGTTTATCAATCTCATTCATTTGTATAGGGATGAGAAGATTACTGTTCTTGTCCAGGGGGAGAGTTTCCTGAAAAACTTTCAAGTCAGCGTTCAGCCAGTCAACATCACGGGACATAGCAGGTTGCAACTGTTCGACAAGATGAACCAAACAGTTCATTTGCCACGATGTGAACTTATAGACGCCAAAGGTCGCCAAGTTCGATTGAACAATTCCTTTATTTCTTTTCATATCGTATAATGTTTAATTTCCACACAAATATAACGGGAAAAATTATAAACAGGGTAAAGTCATATCAACCCCTTTAAAAACAGGCTTGGCTTCGAATTAAGACTGTAAATTAACTGCGCTTAAAAGCCTGTTTATAAATTTGTCGACGCGCTCAAACCCCTTTTTATTGCGCTCAAACCCCTTTTTATAACCCCTTAGACCCCTGTTTTTATTGCGCTCAAACCCCTTTTTATAAAACAAAATTTGTGTGAGAAGAATCCCCATAAAATAGGTAAGACTCACGGACTCGAAAATTTGTGTATCAATATATGAGTACAATAGAAGTTTCAATAGAAATACAAGTTAGAGTCCCGAACGGAAATTTTAAGAAGTCATTTTCACGTCGAAAACACACCTCACTGCGTTCGGAATTTACAGGCTTCGCCATCTCCGATGGACTTCGCCCTGAGAGGCTGCTGTCGCAGCCGATGTTGTTAGGAGATATGGAAATGAGAAAAACTTTTGTACATTGACAGCGTTATATTTGTGTTCGGTCTGGTTCGCCTAATCGAACATCGTCTAAAGTTTGATTTGATTTACATTGTTTGATTGACATCTAAAAAGTTTTTGAAGAAGATTCTTTTTGTTCATTAAAGAAAAGTTTAGGTTTTAAGTATTTGACAGAAATCTGGGGCATGAGAGGATGTGAATCTTCTCACTGCCCGTTTTTATTTTAGAGCCATACCGTTGAACTCACTCCTACCATATTAAAATTTTATGAATAACTTTGCTCACAAAGAATTTTTAATTTTAAAAGTCGTATGGAAAATAAAGGAAAGAAAGTTTCCCTCCAGTTGTTTGAGGAAACTGCTCGTAACAATGGATACGAGGTATTCACACCCGATGAGGTGGCTTCCTATTACAAGGAAGGAATTATGAAGAGTCGTGCCAACGAACTTACAGCCGAGGAGAAAGAGGCTTTCGTGGCTGACGTAATGTATCTTCAGAAAGCCGTATGCGCTGATGAAGAGGGTAAAGACGTCATTCGCTTCTATCGTCCTAAACAGGTTGAGTGGGAAACGGCTGCTGATGGAACTGTCATGAAAGGTTTGGAGGGTGTATATCGTGACACTCCTGAAAACCGTCGCTTGAACCGTGTTGGACAGGCTTATTCTCCTACATTGGAGTTTCTGAAATCGCTGAACGGTGAAACAGAGGGGGACATCATGAAGTCGCTGGGAACAGGTGTTTATGCTGATACCCCTGACAATCAGCGTCTGGGACGTGTGGGTCAGCCGTACAAGAACCAAATTCCGGTTGAATAATGGAAACGCTGCTTGAGAAATCATTGAATAAACACGATTTTCCGGAAAAGGAAAGACGTGAATTGGCGAAAGAGGGAGAAGCCATGAAAGATGGCTCTTTCCCTATTCGTAATGCTCAGGATTTGAAAGACGCCATTCGTAGTGTTGGTCGGGCGAAAGACCCTGCCGCAGCGAGACGGTGGATTAAAAAGCGTGCTAAAGAACTCGGGAAAGAGTCGCTTCTTTCTGAGTCCTGGGAATAATTTAGGAGTTTTCTTCGGGAAACTCTTTAATTATTCAAGATAACGTAATATATTTGCGTAATCAAATTTAACTGTAAGGAATATGACGACACTAATAGAAAAATCAATTTTGAATGAAAGATTAGAAAAATCTCGTTCAGGTACATATGCTGATACTTCTGAGAATAGACGTAAACATCGCGTGGGGCAGAAGTACGGTTCTGAAAAGAAAGAGGAAGAGAAGCCTGAAAAGACTGACCCCAATAAGATGAGTCCGGAACAGCAACTTGAGGCTATCAATAAGGTCATCGCTGCTGTCAACGAAGGCAAGTTGAAACTTCCCCCCGAAGAAATCAACACTCTTGTTGCAAAGAAGACTATGGCTGAAGAGGCTGTTAAGCAAGCCAAAGGCGAAAAGAAACCTGAAAAGAAGGAAGAGCCCAAGAAAGAAGCCACCAAGCCAGAGGCAAAATCTGAGGGGAAACAGTATGCGTCAATGGACATTAAAGAAGCCAAGAAAGAATTGGTTGGAAAGAAAATAACTTTCAAGGAATATTTCTTCGATGGGGTTGACTCCTATAAAGATGCTGAAGGTGAAATCAAGAAAGTTCGTCTTTATGGAAAAGAAAAACAGCCAATTGCAGAAATTGACTTCCCTAATGGTGATGGCATTACTATTTCGCTTGAACAACTTGATAAACGAAAAGCCATGCAGTATGAGATTGAGTTCAACGATTCAAAATCAGAAGAACCCAAACAAGAAGCGTCTGGACAGGCTTCTGAAGCCGATAAAGAGGATTTACGTGAGGCTCGTAAGAAATTGGCTTACTTACAAGACAACGAAGAACGCTTAATCAAGCGTGACGGGAAGGAGAAATATGAAGAACGCTTGAAGCAGGCGAAAGATGAGGTTGCTGAATTGAAAGGCGAGAAGCCGAAAGAGGAAAAGAAACCAGAAGCGAAGTCTGAGGAGAAAGAGGAGTTAGATGAAGATGGAGAACTTGTTACCATCACTAACGATAAAGAGAAATTTGAGAGATATCGTATCTTTAGGGATTTACATGCTGCAAGAATGAAAAGAGGGACTTCTCCTAATCTTTCTAAGATGGGGTATCTTAAAAATTCTGGGGACGTTAATCAAAAGGGTAACGAAAAATATTACGAACTTCAAAAAGAGTTTGGTGATAAGAAGTATGCCTTTAAAGAGGGAATTCAGGAACAGAAAGGCGAAAAGAAGACGGACAAGACTTCCGACCCTATTTATCAAGTTCAGCAAAAGAAGAAAGAAGCCTCAAAGAAGTATGACAGTAAGCGTGAAGAGGCTCGCCAGAAGTATGACAAAGAGGCTGATGAAATTCGAAGCGAGATTGATAAACTGTACGAAAGCGACCATCCGGATGCTGCCAAGAAGCGTAAAGAACTGTGGAACACTCTAAAGGAGAAGACTAACAAATACGATGCCGAAACATCACGGTTGAAAGACGAGTATGAGGCTGAATATAAGAAATTAGACGAGGCTGAAGACAAATTGTACGACCAACGTCAGAAGGAAGAAACTTCGGAAGAGGTAAAAGAGTCATACACCCGTGTCAAGTTTGAGGATGTCCCTAACAGCGGAAAGGTCAATTTGAAGAAATACCTGTCAGAGAAAGTTCGACAGGGGGTTGATGAAAAGTGGTCAAACATTAAGAATATCCCTACCGACAATCTTAAGAAGATGGAAAAAGGACTTGTGAACGATTTAAATAAGAACTTTGAAGCCATCAAGAAGTCTCAGAGAGCGGAGTTGCTTTACTCTATAATGAAAGTTAAGGGGGAACTGGAAAAGCGTGGTAAAGAGAGCCAAAAGAAAGAATAAGGATATCATGCTTTATTAGTGCCGTTTTTGTTTGTAAATTTGTATCGTTTAATAAATGTAGAATTAAAACATAAAAGAGATGAAGAAATATGTTTATTCGAAAGGTGCGGAGGCTGTTACGGTTGAGACCGATGGGTTAGCAACTATCAACAACTTCATGGTGACCGGACTCATTGGTAAAAATTATCATGGTCTGGTACAGGCTGGTCTGAATTTCAAAATGGGAGACGAAGTAACTATCCCGATGATGCTAAATGCTGCCAAGACCTGTGAATGTAAAGTAGAATGCTACGAGGGTAATGAACTTATCATTGATGAGTCTGCTGACTTCACAAGTGGCGTTCCTGCTGAAGTAGGTACAATCTTCGGGTTGCAACTGGGTGTGGCTTTTAACGAGGCGACATATTACGCTGTGGTTCCCAAATCATATACTGACCAGTACGATTACGCTGCTTCTAAGGCATCGCTGCCTTGGTTGGTTGCGAAGTTCAAGAAAATCGCTGCTGACGCTGATGAACAGGAAACATCAGAGTATCAAGTGCAGGTATTTGCCGACGAAAGACAACTTGAGTTCCGTGGAAATTCTGCTGACTTGGGCAAGTTGAGCGAAGACAAGAAAACGCTGACCGCAAAGGCTTCCAATTCACTGATGTTTAAAATCGTGAAAGACTTGGGTATTTTGCGTCCGGAAATGGTAACTTGGTTCACTATCCGTTTCATTTACGGTGGTCGTACCTATGAAGCCAAAACATACGTCACTCCTGGAACTATTTAATTATGGGAAGTAAGAAGAACCGTTCATCAAAAAACAGGAGTTCAGTGGGAGCCAATAATGTGGCTCCCATAGACGGTCTTGATGGACTGTCTCTTCAGGAACTCCAAATCATGGCTCAGGCTGCTCCGATAGCGTTGAGGAACCGTCTTCAGAAGTCCCTAAACTCAGAGAATTTTGAAGAGGTGATGAAGGCACAAGCGTTTATCGCTGAGCAACAGAAGTCCAGCAGGAGAGCACCCCAGCCGGAAATTAAATCAATCCTTTGGAACCCGTCGGAGATAGGCTTCAATGGTAAGGGATATCGCGACCCGAACAACGGTATAGCATTTGGGACTCTAAACCGAATGGGCGATATCTTCATCATTAAGGCTATCATCAACACACGTATTGAACAGGTTCAGAACTTTTTGAAATACAGCGTTGACGACCAGAAGCCAGGATACCAAATTCGTTACAAGCGAAGTCCAGGCTCGGAGGGTTCTGACGAAAAGGAACTGTCAGCAAAAGACAAGAAGATTGTCGATTACATAGTTCGTTTCCTTGAAGAGGGTGGCGAGAATGACAAATGGGAATGTGAGGACAACTTTCAAGAGTTTACCCGTAAAGTATTGAGGGACTCCCTTGTGCTTGACCAGATGACATTCGAACTCGTTCGTGCAAGGAATATGAACCTCAAGAAGTATCGTGCCGTTGACGCTGCCCTGATACGGCAGTTAGACACAAACGACCCACGATACAGACAGATGTTCGAGAACTTCCGCTGGCATGGTTATTTGCCTCGCTATGCTATGGTATGGGATGGGCAGATTATCCGTCACCCTGTATCAGATGAGTATGTAGTTTTCTATCCGTGGGAGTTGGGTTATGGTATCCGTAACAAGACGACCAACGTGTTGCGTAATGGATACGGCTGTTCGGAGTTGGAAACGCTGATTGAAATCGTGACATGGATTTTGTGGGGAATGCAGTACAATGGTAACTTCTTCAAACAAGGTAGTCAGCCGAAAGGCTTTATCAATGTGAAGAACGGAAACGTCGACCAAGGAACCCTGAACGAGTTTCGTCAGGATTGGAAACAGACGATGAGTACCGTGTACAATTCTCACAAGATACCCGTTATTCAGGGAATTGACATTGAGTGGATTGATTTACAGCAGACGAACCGAGACATGGAGTTCACTGAATGGATTAAGTTCCTATTGGTGATTGCGTGTGCCGTGTACCGTATGGACCCATCGGAGTTGGGCTTTCAATTCCAGGACGCTGCCCGTATATTTGGACAGGAAGGACAGAAGGAACGTCTTGACCACTCTAAACAGAAAGGTTTGACTCCGCTGTTAGTGTTCTATCAGAATATCCTGAATAAGTATATCATCAGCGAAATTGACGACCGCTTGGAACTCGTGTTTACAGGTATTGAAATCGAGGACGAGGCAGCACAGGTTGAACTGGATAAGAAGAAGTCTGAGGCTGGCTTTGTATCGCTCGAGGATATGTTCGAAAAGTATTCAGGCAGAAAGTTCGACCCGAATAAGGACACTATCCTTAACACGGTGTATCAGTCGGCTCAAACCAACAAAATGATGGGTGGCGAGGGCATGAACGAAATCGTCGATGGCGAAGAAGGAAATGGTTCACCTAAAACAGCGGAAGAGGCTATACAGGCGATGATGGTTGAAAAGTCTATGGAGAACCCTATTCTCGGAAAGGCTTTGGAGTTCATTGATTCACAATTAGGAATAAGAAAATGAAAGCACCAGCATCACCCCGAATTCATCATCACGTCGACCCGATGAGATATCCAAAGGTTCAAAAGGAATACGAGGGTAAAGGGAAGAATGCGTTCAACGCTGTTAAACTGTTCGGAGACGTTGTTGAAACTATGGTTGAAATACAAAAGAAGAAAAGATAATGTTATTCACGGAAGATGAAATAAAGAAGATTTTGACAAACATCGACCTCGCAGTAGTGAAGATGGTCGCACAGGTGTTGGGGAAAGACTACCTAACAACTGAAGACCTTGCGCTCCTGAAGAAGAAAGGGGTTGACTTGGTGAAACTGATTCCTAAATTCCCTTCCCATTATCAAGCCTTTCTTTTTGGTCGTGTTTCGGCTGCTGTTGGGACGAAAGCCACCGCTCAGATGACTTACTCCGAGTTTACTGCGTTTCTGTCTAAAATGGGCTTATTTGAGCCCACAGCGAGGGAAATGGCGTTCTACAAGGTTGCCGCCAACAAAACTTATACTCATATCAAAGGATTTGCCGACCGCATCAAGAACGATGTCCGAGCGTCAATTTCCGCAGAGGAACTCAGTTACTTACAGGCTCAAGAGCAGGCAAAGGCTGATGCGACTTTACGGAAGGAGATGCTCGAAGGCACGTTCGAGAAGCGTTCCGTCAAGAAGATTACTTCAAACCTCGCTAACCAGATGAATGATTGGCAGCGGGATTGGGGACGTATCGTTGAGACGGAAAGTCAAGATATATACAATCTCGGAAGAGCCGAAATCATGATGGAAGAAGACCCCGACCCGTTGGTTTACTTTGATGTCTTCCCTGGAGCCTGTCGCCATTGCATACGACTATACCTAACAGGGGGTATCGGGAGCCAGCCACGGGTGTTCAGGCTTTCGGAACTCATGGCAAACGGTACGAACTATGGTGTGAAGTCGAAAGATTGGAAAGCGACGATACACCCTGTTCACCCGTTCTGTCGGTGCGACTTGCGTTATGTTCCGAAGGGATATGTATGGAACCCTGACACACATCAGTTCGAGCCTCCTAAGAATTATGAGAGAAAGGTTGAACGGAAGAGTCGAGCGAAGATAACAATTGGAAATAAAGAATATACAGTCTAAAAGATGATAATTATGAACTTGAAGAAATTTTTAGGAATTCAGTCAACCCAAGAAAAGGTTGAGGACTATCGGAAGTTGAAAGGTCAGTTGGCGAACCTTGAAACTTTGGGTCAGGAATTGTCCGACAAGTTTTCAATTCAGAAGTCTGTCATTGACGGTGTGGATGGTTTACCTGAGGAGAAGAAATCCGAAGTATTTGAAAAGTACAGAGGATTCCTAAAAGAGCACCAGAAGGAAGTTTCGTCAGCCGTGAATGAAAGAAACAAGATATTGAAATCGCTTGAGGCATACCGTAACGACCCCGACGTTGGTGACATCTGTAAAGGTATTGATGCTCTTGAACAGGCTGAAGAGGCTTATCGTGGCGGCAAACTGTCTAAACAGGTGTATTTTGACATCGTGAAGTCAATCACAGGCGAGCCGACAAAGTATGCTGATGTGGTTGCTTTTGACAAGGATGGTAGAGTCCTCGTTTTACATCGTGTTGAGAACTTTGTTCCTACTGGTAAGGTATGTATCCCTGGAGGTCATGTTGACCCAGGAGAGGACTTTGAGACGGCTGCGCTTCGGGAACTTAAAGAGGAGACAAATCTTGACCCAATTGAGGGGAGGGGAATTGTGTACCTTGGAGAGCATAAGACAGAGGATGCGCATATCAAGTATTTCCAAGTTTGGGTGGATTGCTTGCAGCCTGTAACAGTTGATGCGTCGGAACATTGTTTCGCTGAATTCATTGACTTGGGACAGATTCCTTTGAAGCCGTTTATCTTCGACCAAGGAGAGATAGTTCTTGACATGCTGATGAAGCCACATCCGATAGAGGAAGCCAAACCGCTGATGAAAGCCTTATCGGAAGGACGTATCACCCCCGAAGTATTCGTTCCGGGATTTACATCAATCCTGAAAAAGGCTTTGGACATCGAAGCCGTGAAACCGCTTGAACCGGAATCTATGGATGGGGACAAACGGAAAGTTTCCGTACCTGTACGAGACCCGATGAAGTGTGTTGAAACAATCATGAAAGGTATCAGCGGAGCGGAGGAAGTAACAGTTGGGACAAACGGTCATCTCAAATTTGTGAAGCCTCTAATTATTCATGACACTCGTTACCGTGAAGACCCGTCGACCAACCGCTTAACAGAGGTTGAGATAGTGTTTACAGGGGACGACAACGACATGATGCGTATTCTCGAGGAAATGAAATATTCGTTGATGACTGGACCCATGAAAGTCCGGACTCCTCAAGAAGAATTTATGGCAGCGAACGAGCGTGGAACCGATTATGTTGGAGACCCGATATTTGTAACTTTCTAAAATGATTTGTAACTTTGTCACAAATTTATAAAGTGGAAGTATGAAGAAGCAGACCCCAAATGATTTTAACTTCTGGTTGCCGATAGACTTCATGAAGTCTGACGCTGCCGAGTATCCTCGTGGTGATGACCGTCGCTACGAGAATATGATATTTGAGGGTATCGCGAGTGACGACAGCAAAGATTATCAGGGTGACTCAATGGAGCCCAATGGGTTCGTTATAGACTATTTCCTCAAGCATGGTTTGTTCAATCTTGACCACCTAACAGTTCGAGCAAAAGAATTGAAAAGTAGGTTTTGGATTGGTGAACCGCTTGATGGAAAGATAGTCGATAACAAATTTTGGGTGAAAGGAAAGTTATGGAGCGAGTCTCCCGAGGCGAGAGCCTTTTGGGACAAGTGTATTGAAATGCGTGAAAGCGGTTCAACCAGAAAGCCTGGAATGTCTATTGAGGGAAAAGCCTTGGAGCGAGACCCAAAGAACGAAAAACATATCACGAAGGCAATTATCAATAATATTGCGCTGACGTTTACTCCTGTAAACTTCAATTCGTATATCGATTTCGTGAAAGGTATTCAATCTCAGGATTTCATTCCTACTGGTGATTTACTCAAGAGCCAACTCAAGCGTGATGTCATGTTCGAACAGGTGATAGGGAATAAACGGATTGTCATCGATTCAAAATTCCGTATTATCCAAGAGGGCATTTGATGACTCATTTTAGGAAAAAGAAATTTTGTAATATTTTTAATCCGAAAAATTAAAGTAGTATGGTACAATTAACTGATGAACAGAAAAATGACGACCTCGTAAAATCATTGCTTGGCAGTGGGTTTACAGAAGAGGTGATTGCTGGTTGGATTGAATCCGGCTCAATCAAATTGGAAAAGTCGGTTCAAAGTGGTCCGGATGACCATGGCGAAGGCGACGGTGATGGAAATCACGAGAAGAAGGAAAAAGACAAAGACAAGAAAGACCCTGACAAGAAAGAGGGAGAAGACGATGACGACCCCGACCTCGAAAAGGGTAACGGCTGTGGCGATGGCGACAAGAAAAAGGACGACATTGCGAAGTCACTTTCTTCCGACATCATCAAGAGTATTGAGGACGGCTTGCTTGGCAAGTTCAATCAGTCTCAGGATGACTTGATTAAGTCTATTCCGGCTATCGTAGAAAAGGCTCTGGAGCCGATTACTGACAAGATTGAAAAATCTTTGGACGGTATGCGACAGGCGATTATTGCTTTCGGAAACTCGGCTCCGGAGTTTAAAAGTGCTGGTTTGAGCAAGGCTATTATCGAAAAGAGCATTGAACAGGGTGGCGGTGCTAAGGACGAGGATGACAAAACTGTCTTGAGTATCTCAAGAGACCGTGCGGATGTTCGTGAGTTGATTGCCAAATCAATTGAGGAGGAAAGCGACCCCGAAATCCAGAAGTCTTTGCGTGAGAATACAACTGCCTATTTGCTTGACCCAATTTGTGGGGACATTGGTAAAGACGCAGCCTTGTATATGTACAACAAGAAGAACGTCCGTCTCGTGAAATAATTTCGTACGAAACTTTAAAATAAATATACGAAAATGGATTTATTCAATTACAATGGAACGGAAGCTACAAATCCGTTGGAAAGTATGTCTTCGGATGAAATCTTGAAGGCGATGGAAGCAGGTCTGTTGACTGGTATGCAGTACAACGACCAATTGAATAACGGTGGAGGTCTGAAACCTGAATCCTTGGATTCTGTGCTGAAGAACCTTGAAAACCGTTTGGACCAGTTGGTATTCTGGAACGAGTTGAACCGTCAGAAGATTGACAATACTGTTCATCAGTACAATCAATTGTACAAGTATGGTCAGGAAGTGGGAATCTTCAATCAGGAAGGCGAAACTCCTACTGAGACCGACTCTGTATATCGTCGGAAGTCAATCGTTGTCAAGTTCACAGGTGTGACTGGACAGGTTACTCATCCGGGTATGATTGTCAAGACTGTCGTTGGTTCACTGTACACCAAGGAGGTTGAAAACAAGACCATCTTGCTTCAGACTATCCTTGACAAGAAAGTGATTGACGCTGACTCGGCAAAGGTTCCTGAAGAGTTCGACGGTGTATTCGCACAGCACATTGCTGGTATCAACGATATCACAGGTGGCTTGCTGGGTAAAACTTCTGAACAGGTGCTTGACGCTTACTTCGGAGACCCTGCCGTACTGAACGCAAACGGTTCTGTTCTGAACGACGCTTTGGTTGAGGACGCTGCTCAGGCAGTTGTAAACGACCGAAACGGTATCATCGACCGTATCGTTTCTTCTCCTGTCGTATTCAACAACTACGTGAAACTCTTCCACGAGTCTAAACGTGTTATCGTTGGTATGGCTGGTGGCGTTGTGGGCGCAACCATGGGTCAGTCGGTAAACGACATCACCACCCAGTTTGGTAAGGTGAACATCAAAGCGGACAAATACTTCGACTTCAACCAGCCGATTAAGTTGGGTCGTGGTAAGACTTCTGACAAGGCTCCGAACGCTCCTATCAAGGATGCTACGACTCCTGTCGCTGTTGCCGTTGACGCGAAGGGAATGTTTGGTTCTGTTCACGCTGGTAACTACTTCTATGCTGTTACAGCAAAGAACCGTTACGGAGAGTCTGAACCCGTTCTTCTGAACGACGCTGAACAGGCTGTTGGCGCAACCCAGTCCGTGACTCTGAAGTTTGCTGGTGCGAACTCTTCGGCTTATCCTGAAACCTGCTATGTTATCTATCGTACCGAAGCAAATCCGGTCGACAAGGGCATCGCTGATTTCTATCCTATCTTCGAAGTTAGCAAGACTGAACTGGCTGCTGGCTGGGACGGTGCTGCTCCTGGAGAGGTTCACGACCGTAACCGTTGGATTGCCGGAACCAAGTCTGCTCTCGTTTACTTCAACGGAAGTGAAATGATTGAGTATCTGGAACTGGGCGGAACCATGAAACTGGATTACGCTATTGTTGGTCCGAGACGTTCATTCTCTGTATTGAACTACGGAACTCCGGTAGAGTATATGCCTGGAAAGATTGCCCGTATTATCAACATCGGTAAGATTGGTCTGCCGACTACCTAATAACGAGGACAATTACGTTATAATGATGGGGATGGGGTGTATGTCCCATCCCCATTAATTTTATAATCATAAATAAATTCAAAGAATTATGAAACTGTTTAACAGAAAAGCGGGAAACAAAACCATCAATTACAATGGTAAGAACGTGAAGTTCGTGAATTGTGTTGCTGAGGTCGAAGACGACTTTGGTAAGGAAGTCCTCAAGTTAGGAATCCCCGACCTGTACGAACACGGCAAACAGCCTGTATTTGAAACCCCGAAAGAGGTTCAGATGAAGTCAGACTTCAAAGACCGTGAAGAGTGGTACAAGAAAGAAATCGCTCGTCTGACAAATGTCAATACAGCGAACAAAAAGAAGATTGAGGAACTTGAGCAAGAGGTTGAAAACTGGAAGAACGAATACAATCGTGAACACGAGGCTCGTATTCAACTCGCTGCGGGAACCGTTCCCCCAGCCGAGACAGTTACACCCCCTGCACCTGAAACTATCGCAGAGAACCCAACAGAGGGCACAGGCGAAGAAACTCAGGGAGACGCTGACCCCGAAGTAACAGGTGGCGAAGGTGGTGAGGGAACTCCTACTCCGGAAGAGGAAGAGGCTGCTCTTCGTAAGGAATTGGGTGCAATGAAGAAAGATGAACTGATTGCTTTCGGTCAGGAGGGTGGTATTGACATGACCGCTATCGCTGAGAAGACCAAAGCCGAAATCATCGAATTTTTGGTAAACGCTTCTAAAGAGTAATGCGAGATGGGACAACTTGTTTTGACAATGAAGTATAGAAAGAACACGGGGATGATATTTAATCCCACGGAGATTTTTTCTTTGTACCTGTACGGGATAACCATACAGGGAGGCGACGGGACTTCTTTCAGCAGTGAAAGTATGCGGTTCTATATACAGGCTGCTCAAAGAGAGGTTGAGAACTTCTTCAACCTGAAACTGATGCGCCAGTTCATTGACCAAGAGAAGTTGACATTTTACCGAGCCGACTATTGGCAGAGTTTCCCTATTCTGTTCACGAACTATCCCGTCAACAAACCGATATCGTTGACGGGACGGTTCAACAATCTTGAGCAAATTTCCTATCCGACACAATGGCTGACAACTCACCAGAACAGTTATGGTCTATATAAGCGAAGAGTTTCAATCGTTCCCACGGGTTCGGCTGTTGCTACTGCCAATGCTGAGGTCATCTTGAGTGGTTTGACAACCCAATTGGGAAGCCAGCACTTCAGGATGATTCCGGATTATTGGGACTTCCAGTATATTACAGGCTTTGACCTCGACCATATGCCTATGGACTTAATCAATCTGACGGGGAAATTGGCTACGTTCGGACCACTTGGAATTGCTGGTGACTTGATATTGGGTGCGGGTATCGCTGCCCAGTCGATAGGTGTTGACGGGTTGAGTCAATCAATCAGTTCAACATCATCAGCAACCAACGCAGGATATGGGGCACGCATCATCCAATATCAAAAAGAGATTGCGGATTCTGTGAAGAAATTGAAATTAGTATATGATGAAATTCGTATGGTAGTTGTATAAATGAAGACAGGTAGTTTGTATATTGTGTATAACGATATCAACGATAAAGTTTACGTTGGTATAACTGTTCGTAAGGTTCATAGAAGATTTCATGAACATATTTATGCTGCGGAAGCGGAGAAGGATAATTTTCAGTTTCATAAGGCAATCAGAAAATATGGTTCGCAGAATTTTCACGTTGATTGCTTATTGAGTGGTATTCCAATCGAAAGACTTCCTTTGCTTGAAAAGGCTTGCATAAGTAGATTCAATTCCTATAAGTGTGGGTATAATTTAACTCCAGGCGGTGACGGTACGGGAAAGGAAGTGACTGACGAATTTAGACAAAAGATATCAGAACTTCACAAGGGTAAAACTCCTTGGAACAAAGGGGTTCCGATGCCTGATTGGTTGAAAGAGAAGTTGCTTGCCACTCATATAGGAAAGAAACACTCTGAAGAAACTCGAAAGAAAATGTCGAAAGCAAGGGTCGGTAGAAAACCAATGCTGGGGAAACATCATTCAGAAGAAACTCGGAAAAGGATTTCTAAAGCGTTAAAGGGTAAACCTCAGCCTTGGAATTCTAAAACTTTATTAGAAAGGAGATACGCATCATGAATGGAAGACCTATATCAGAGGCTCCCGAGCAGTCCTTATATGGACAGCCTCAAGTGAGTTTTCGCCCGAATGACTTTAACTCGGTTATTTGGGCGCACGGTTATGATATAATCTGTGAAAAGGCGATACGCTGTCCGTGTCAGGGAAACTCGGGCAGTCCGTTACCTGATTGTCAGAACTGTCACGGCTTTGGATACTTCTTCGTAAATCCGAGGAGAACCAAAGCACTTGTAACAGGTCTGAACAGAAATACACAGTACGTTCAATGGGCTCCGGAATTGATGGGTACGGCTGCGATAACCGTTCGGGATGAAGATAAAGACTTTCTCTCCTACTTTGATAGAGTGACGGTAGAGGACGAATATGCTTCGTTTACGGAAATGTTGGTGGCGAGGGAGATGATAGGTGACGAGGTTGCCGTCTTTCTCTCTTATGCCCCAATAGAGGATGGTATCGTGGCAGTGTACACCTTTAAGGATTCCGAGTCCCCGTTAATCAAGTTAGACCCATCAGTCTATGAGATAGTTCCCGAGAACCCGTATTGCTTGAGATTTGCTCCTGGGAACGTTCCTCCGGAGACAGGTGTTTCAGTCCTGTACAAACACAGGGTGGAATACCATATCATCGATATGCCTCATGAAATCCGAGCCTCGTTAGGCAAGGATAAGAAGAGCGGACAGTTTCAAATCCTCAAGATGCCGATACAGGGGGTGGGACGGAGAACTCACCTAATAGACATGCAGCGTCCTAATTACGATGGAAGTGGAATAATATATAACGACGACAATGATTCCGATACACGTTGATTTGAGTGAAATCGTAGCGGAGTTTGCTCTTACAGGTTCGCAGGCTCAGGAACTCGGTGGTGAGATTATCAATCGGGTGGTGACTGAGTATGTAAACAAGTGGGAGAACCTTGTCAATAGAGAGTTAAAGAAGACCCGAAAACTGTATAAGAATGCCATGTACGTTGACAGGGTGAGTCCGACGGAAGTGGTGTTTGGGCTTGCTCCCGGACAGGACGGGTTGGCTTTGGCTCTTGAAGAGGGGAAGGCTCCCTTTGACATGAAGCCAGGATTTTCCAACTCCTCAAAGAAGAAGACATCTGCGAGTGGGGGTTGGTATCTGACAATTCCGTTTCGGTACGCTACTCCTGACGCTGTGGCGGAATCAATGGTGTTTCAAAATCGGCTGCCGAAAGAGATTTACGATATTGCAAAGGGTAATGGCGGGAAGCCTGTAAAGAAGAATCAACTTCCTACACAGTACGCACAACTCGGGCAGCGTAAACCTATTCAAACAGCCGAAGGAATTATTCCGGCTTATACTCACAAAGCACCTCAATATCAAGGACTCGTACGAATTGATATCGCTTCTACTGATAAGGAGAACCGTGGGGGATACTTCACATTCCGAAGAGTGAGCGATAAGAGCGACCCGTTAAGTTGGATAAATCCGGGGTTTGAACCTCGGAAGTTCATGGACAGGGCACTCGACGAGGCACAGGTGTTTGAGGTTGCTGACATGGCGATTGATGAATTTTTAAATCAATTATAAAGATGATTTTAATTGCGAGAATAAAACAGATAGTCGATGGGTTGCTTCAGTACATTCAATATGATTATGAAAGTGTGCCGGAGCATGAGACTTTCCTCTACCATATGTTCTATGGGACGAGGGACGGCTCTTTTGACTTCTATGAGCAAGCAAAGAAACTGTTCCTGAGAACTAATACGAGTCCCAGAAAGATACAGGTAAAGATGGAGTATCCGAAGGATAAAAGCCATCTCCCCTGTATTATTGTAAGGGAGCCAGGACGTTCTACGGATAAGCCAGCACCGCTTGGCGGTTATGGCGCACCCGTATTAGACACGTTTGGCGGGACTGAATATGAACGTGAGGGGTTCCGTCAACCAGCCTTGTCGAAGATTGATTTGATGTGCTTCAGTGAGAATATGCTTGAGTCAATTCTGATGGGGGAAGTTATATATGCGTTGCTTATTGGAGCCAGAAATACATTTGAAGAGGAGTTCGCTTACTTCGATTTCAGCACGAATGAATTGATAGCGGAAAACGCTTTGTTTCCGCAGCCGATATTGGTTAAGAACGTATCAATAGAGGTTGAGGACATTGGTGATTATGCTTCTATCATCCGACCTGAAATCGTGAGAAGATTTGTCATTGAAGATGCGATACCTGTTGGGTCAGACCCAGGATGGGTTCCACCTCCTTTGGACAAATATTTCGAATTCTCCAACCCGTATGTATGGCTGGATTCACTGTTAGCAACAGGCGAGAACACTATCTATTCGAATACTGATTGGGTGTTATCAGTCGGTGACGAACTGTTTAAGTTTGGCTCGGGATATGTATGGCTTGATGAGATGAACAACAAAGGTGAACAGGAGATTGAAGCGAAGACCCCTTGGAGATTGGAGTAGTATTTCTTCCTAATTATTTGTATCTTTGTTGGTGAAAAAATTTAGTTTTAATTATAAAATCGTTTGTTATTATGGCAAAGGCAGCATGGTTGACCGTCAATCCCGCTTCGGGAAACGGTAATGCGACAGTTCAGAACATGGGTACGGCTCACACAGGTCGTGAACAACGTGAGACGACTGTAACAGGTGTGGCGGTTGGAGTTTCGCCAAACAAGACTTACAAGGTTATCCAGAAAGGAAAAACCGAGTTTGTTTCATTCAATGATGGAGCGGAAACAACTGTATCGAAGACAGGTGGAACTCTGACAATTACAGGTAAAACCAACTCCTCGAAGTTGAACTTCGAATTGGTTGACCTTAAAACTCGTGCGGTTGTCGAGGGTGGTCTTGAATTGACACTTCCTTCGAAGTACACCGCTGGTGGACAGGAAACCACTAATAATGTGGCTATCACTGGTGACCCTGGAGCAACACAGGAGTTCGAGTTTAGCATCACTTTCACAGGCATTGCACCCAATACATCGATTGACGAATTGACAGCAGCGTTGAAAGTAACAACTGCTGGAGGTCAGACGGCTCAGATTCAAATTAAGCAATCTGCTGGTGACCCTGAATTCGCATTCGGTCAGGATACAATTACTCTTGAAGCCAGTGGTGCTGCCGTATCTCAGACTATCGTTTCTAATACTTCTTGGGAACTGTCCTAATACGTTTAGAAATAATGGGAAAGAAACGGTTAAAGAAAAGCAAAGTAGAGGCACAGCCGTCAGTCATGACGGCTGCTGTCCCTCTTTCAGTTGAAACGAATGAGGGGTTCGACAGGAGAATGACTGTAACAGGTAAAATCACCGAAGGGACTATCCCCCTGACATCTTCCTTTACGATTACTCAACTGGGTCTTCGGGAACCGTTCATTCCTTCTGATAGTGACGAGCCGTTCCAGGATAGTACTGGGGAGGACTTTGGTGTATTGAAAGAATAACCATTAAAATAAAAAGATATGGCGTACAAATCGAAATTTACAGGAGCAAAAGTCGACGAACTGCTGACAGCGGTTCAGACTCAGCAAGACAATCCGTCAAGCATTTTGAACAATCTGACGGAAAAGAACATTCTTGATAAACTCACTGGGCAGGGAATTATCGACAAGATTAATTCCGTATCAGGGAATATCGTATTCAAGAAATATGTTGATTGCCAGTCAGGTGCTGGAAAAACTTCTTAATCATGGCAAATAATCCGTATGCGACATCGAAACAGGCTGCCGACAGCGTTGGGATAACTCCTGGCGACATTGGTGTGGCTGCTAACGATTACGTCCGCAAGAAGGAACTTATCGCGACCAATAAATTTGACGCTGATGCTTTGGCTTCCTACGGAAATAATGACTATGTGATGTTGAAAGACATCGCGAAGGGTGCGTTCCAAGTTACTCTTTCAGTCAATTCCGATGTTACAAGCCGAGGAACGGTTCAAATCAATAATGGTACTGCGGGAGCGACAGCGACAGCGGAAGTGAACGTTGGAGACCAAGTTACTGCGAAATGTAACTTGTTGAAGAGTGGTGACGTATTTGACGGATGGTACAGTGGTTCATCTAAGGTGAGTTCGAACGCAACCTATCCATTCACGGCTCAGGAAGCAGTGAGTCTGGTTGCTAAGATTAATTATCTTGATGTTACACCGACCTCGTTGGATTACGACGCTGCTGGTGGAAGTAAGACATTCCAAGTCAGCACGAATGTGCCTTGGACTGTTAGTTAGTAACTATTAAAAAGAATTTAAGGTATGGCGAAAGATTCTTGGTTGACCGTAAATCCTATGGCGGGAGAGGGAAACGCTACTCTGACGAATTCAGGCACAATCCATAAAGGACGCTTGGAACGCCAGACAGTCGTTACCGCTGTCGTCAAAGGAATTGAAGCGGCAAAATCGTACCAAGTAAAGCAAGAGCCAACTGCCGAATATATCACCCTGGACAAAACGTCATTTGACGTGGGGGAAGGTGCTTCGACGATAACTGTTTCTGGAAAGAGCAACTCACCGAAGATAACCTTTTCCCTTGGGACAGGGAATGATATCCCTATTGTTCTTCCTGCGAATTATACCGCTAATGGCTTATTGACTGTGAACGGGACGTCAATTCCTGACGACCCAGGAGCGGTTGATGAGTTTGTCTTTTCAATGCAAATTCCAATCCCAAAGAATACTGTGGGGAAACGTACAGGAAAAGTTTCTGTAACGGGTTCAACATCTTCAGTGACTGGGACAGTAACTATCACGCAAGCCACATCGACTTGGACTGTTACTTATTCGAAAGGTGATTACATCAACACTATCAATAAGACGTCTGAGAAGATTAATTGGGGTGGGACAGCAACTGCGGTGGCTGCATTGTTAGCGAATACGGCTCAATATACATATTCCTTCACAGGATGGTATGAGGGCGACACGAAAATATCGTCCGACCTTTCATTAAGCGTACCTAATATCACAGCGAACAGAACATTCACGGCAATTGGTGCTCGGACGCTTAACAGATACACCCTTTCATTCACCATCACGCCCACTGGAGCGGGAACGGTATCTGGAGGAGGAACTTATGATTATGGTTCATCTGTCAAGTCGACTGCGACTCCTGCGACTGGGTACAATTTCACGAAGTGGGTTGACGAAACAGGTGGTGAGTCAACGACCAACCCGTATCCGGGATGGGAAATCACGAAGAACCGTACAATTCAAGCGGTCTTCACTATTAAGAGTTATTCAATCACATTGGCTGCACAATTCCGTATCGCTGAGACAGGCGACTTCACAGGTGGTACGACGGGAGGAACTGTTTCCGGAGGCGGTACGGTTACTCACGGGACATCTGTTACAGCCAAAGCCACTCCAGCCACTGGGTACAGTTTCGCTGGTTGGTATGAGGGTTCGAATAAGGTATCAGACAGTGCTTCCTATACGTTCAGCGCAACAGGCAATCGCAGCCTGACAGCGAGATTCCAACGTCAATGGTTCACCGTAACATTCACCGCAGGAACGGGTGGCTCTGTCGCTCCTACTTCGGCTCGTGTTGAATACGGTGGAGAGGCTTCTTCTACTGCGACAGCAGCAACTGGGTACACGTTCAGTGGCTGGAGTAACGGTGTGAAGACAGCGAAATTGACTGTTACGAATGTCACGGCAAATGCAACGTATGCTGCATCGTTCGGAATCAATACTTATGTCATCACGTATGCAAAAGAGACGGGAATTGCTTCAGTGACTCCTACCAGCGAAACCGTTTCACACGGCTCCAACGCTGTTGGCTCTACTGCTGCCCTGACGACAGGTTACAATTTCGACGGTTGGTACAACGGTTCGACTCGTGTTAGTACGGCTCTGAAGTATGGTCCGACGAACGTAACAAGTAATATGACGCTCACTGCAAAAGCCACTATTAAGACGTTTGCTATTACAGGAACGGCTCAATACCGTGATACGGACTCTACTGGTTCGTTTACGACAGGAAATAACGGTGGCTCGGTAACAGGCTCGGGAACTTATAATTATGGCTCTAAGGCGACCTTAACGGCTGCTGCAGCGGCAGGTTATACATTCCAGGGATGGTACGACGCAGGTGGTACTCAAGTAAGTACGGCTGCAAGTTATGTTATTGATAGTGTGATGGCTGCTGTTACGGTTTATGCTCGTTTCCAAAAGAATTGGTTCACAGTAACCTATGCTCGAGGAACAGGTGTAAATGCTTTGACGAAGACCACAGAACGTGTTGCGTATAACGGAACAGTAACTTCAGAAACTGCGGTTGCTTCTACGGGATACAATACTCCGACTTGGACTAAGACTTCCGGAACAGGAACATTGACAGTATCGGCTGGAAAGGCTACTCTGTCAGGGGTTCAGTCTAATTGTACATTGACAGCGTCTGCGACGATTAATAAGTACACAGTCTCCTATACGAAGAATGCGAATATTGCTTCTATCAGCAAGACGAGTGAAACGGTTAATTATGGTGGAACTGCAACCTGTACAGCGACTCTTCCGGCAAATACGGCTCAGTACACTTATTCATTCGGTGGCTGGTATGAAGGAAGTACACAGATAGGAACGGCTCTGGCGTTGAGTGTTGCGAATATCACGGCAGCGAGAACCTTTGAGGCTCGTGGCGTTGCGACAGTGAATAAGTACACGTTGACAGTCGTGAACGGTTCTGGTTCTGGAACTTATAATTATGGGACAGAGGTGACTCTAACCGCTTCGACTATTGAAGGAAAGACATTCTCGAAATGGTCTGATGGTGTGACTACTGCTACTCGAAAAGTGACTGTAACAGCGAATGCGACCTATACGGCTGAATACACGACGAACACTTATACCGTGACTTATGTTAAGGGGACAGGTATCGCGACAATCAGCAAGACTTCTGAAACAGTAAGTTGGGGAGCAAATGCGACAGGATGTACTGCGACAGTAACGACGGGATATACATTTGATGGATGGTACAATGGCACAACCCGTGTATCAACTTCATTGACGTATGCTCCGACCGCTGTCAAGTCAAATCTGTCTCTTACAGCCAAAGCAAACATCAACTCTTATACTGTTAGTCCTTCGGCTTACTACCGAACCACAGACGGCACAGGAAACTATACAGCCGGAACGACTGGTGGCACTGTTTCAGGTGGTGGAAGTGTAAATCACGGTGGAAGTATCACGGTAACGGCTTCGGCTGCTGCGGGATACAAGTTCGACGGATGGTATTCGGCTGGTACGAGCGGTGGTACGTTGTTGAGCAGTTCTGCTTCCTACGCAATTTCGGGAGTAACGGCTTCAATGACCGTATATGCAAGGTTCACAAGAATCTATTATACTATCACATATTCGGCTGGTGATTACGTGGCAAGTTTGAGTAGAACGACAGAACGTGTGGCTCATGGAGCAAATGCGGCTGGTTCAACGATGACTGTAAACGGAACGACGGCTCAATACTCTTATAGTGTTAATGGATGGTATAGCGGTTCAACGAGGGTGACTTCTTCTGCGACTTATGCTCCTACGGGTGTAACTGCTAATGCAACGTACACAGCGAAGGGAACGAGAAGCCTGAGAAGTTATACGGTAACTTACAATAAGGGAAGTTATATTTCCTCAGTGAGTCGTTCGAGTGAGTCTGTAAGTTATGGTTCGAATGCTGCTGGTTCTACTGCAACGGTAATGGCGAGCGATGCTCAATATACATACGGATTCGACGGTTGGTACAATGGTTCTACCAGAGTTTCAACATCGGTAACGTATGCTCCGACAAACATTACAGGTGCAGTGACTCTTGAGGCTCGTGGTACGAGAACTACCAAGTCATATACAATTTCAGTCAGTCTTGACAGTTCTGCTGCGGGACGTGGTTCTGTATCTGGCGGTGGCTCTTATGCTTATGGTGCTTCAGCAACGGTGAAATGTACTAAGACCAACAGTCAAGATGTATTTGACGGATGGTATGAGGGCAGTACCCGTGTCAGCACGAGTCTGTCGTACACATTCACAGTAACAGGTGCGAGAACATTGGTAGCGAAGATTCTGTATCTTGACGTCACTCCTACCAGTTTGTCCTATGGGGCGACAGGTGGTTCTCAGACATTCAAGATTACGACCAACACTACTTGGAGGATTTCTTAATGAGTTTGGGCAGGAGTTTCGGCTCCTGCCCTTTCTCAAAAAGATTTGTGATTATTGATGTTTTGGAAAAATTTTATACCTTTATTCCGAAATAAATTCGTAAACTCTTTAATAATGATAATATGGCAACGAGTGTCTATTTTAATGGAAAATTGAGAACTCTTCCTGGTGTGTATTCTACAATCACGTCGGGCGAGAGTAGTGCTTCCCGAAATTTGGACTATGGAACCGTGCTCTTGATTGACACAGGTGTTTATGGTGCTGGCTTCGGTGGTGGTTCTGGTGTGAACGGAACTGATAAGCAAGGCAAGGACGCTGTCTACGAGTTCGAAACATTATCGGATTTCCGGGATTTCGTGAAAGGCGGAATGTTCTGGAAATGTGCAGAGGCTCTGTTTACCCCCGACCCGTATAATGCGGATGCGGTTGGTATCAGTAAGTTACTGTATGCCCGTGCATGTACGACAACTCCGGCAACGATGACTTTCGCTCCTACGGGTGGTGGGTCAAAAGGTGGTACGCTGGTAGTGAAAACTATCGACGAGGGATTGAACGCTAATGGTGGCCTCGAGGGCGATATCCTGAAAACGGGTTATGCCTTCACAGTGGAAGCCGGAACAGAAGACCCGAATGCTTTCGTAATCAAGTTCTGGCGAGGAACCTTTACAGGACTTTATAAAGACCCCATCACGGGTGTTGAATTGTCCTACGATGAACTGACAGTTGAACAGGCTGAACCGTATCTTCTGTGTCAGACTCCTGAATGTACCAATATGGCTGAAGTCATTGCTTGGTGCCAGACTGACGAGAACTTCGGTGCTCGTTTTATACTTGATGATTCAAGCAAGATTACAGGTGACGGAACGGTTGATGCGTCAGATATCACGGATAACGCAGGATATCAGGTTGCGACAGGTGGTACGGAACAGTACAAACCGACTGACCTCGATGACCTGTTGGCTCAAATCACCGATGTTGAATATAACATCGTATTCACTGACCAAATCGGTGCTTCGGGTGCTGGTGCTACGAATAACAAGGTTATCGCACACCGTAACACTCAGGCGAAGTTCGATAAATTTGTGTATGTTGGGGCATACGACTCGAAAGTGAAGTTCAACGACTCACTGGGTATGGCGAAACAGTTCAACAACGCATACGTGGTTTGCGTTCATGGTGGTATCGGTACTGCGAGCGACTTTGTTGCTTCAAAGGTACGCTGGTGGGGTGTTTTCTACAATCTGTGTCAGGTCATTGGACGTGTCAGCGGCAAACCTCCTTATATCCCCGTTACCAACAAGACAATCGGTGGTGATAAACTTCAGCACATTCCTGACGAGAAGGAAATGGAAAAGGCTGTCAAGGCTGGTTTGGTTGTGGTTTATCCGAACCCGTATCTCGGTCGTTTTGTTGTCTTACAGGGTGTTACAACTTTGCAAGATAACAAAACATTATTCAACAAGAAAGGTCTCTCATTCAGCATCCAGTTCATGCGTGTTATCGCACAGTTGAACAAAGAGTGCGTGGTGAATGCAGAAATCGACCTGTTGGGTGATGAAAACGGTGTGAACTTGAATACCTTGTCAAAAGGTGCTCTTGAGACTTGGACAATCAATTTCTTGCAATCACGTGTGGCAACCGCTAATCAAGACAACTTGATACAGCGTTTCCAGAATGTAGTTGCAACCCGAATTGAGGACTACTACGATGTCACCTATGAGGTGGTGGTGAACAGCGAAATCACTAAGATTTTCTTCACTGGATTCTTACTTAAAAATTAAAAAATATGGCAAGAGGAAGAGTTTTTACAGCACCGAAAGCGTTTATCAAAATAGATAACGAGGTTGCAGGATACGTCCGCAACCTGACTTTCTCCGAGAACGTACAGCGTGCAAATGTACAGGGACTCGGCAGCCTGACTTATCAGGAGGCTCCCCCTGTGGTTTACACTTGTCAATGGAGTGTTTCCCAATACTTCATCTCGTTCAATACTCCGATTATGAAGAAGATGCTGAAGAAGTTCGGAAGCATAGCGGAGATTAAGAACAGTTTGGTTCTGGGCGACATTGCGTTCGACATCACGGTGTATGCTAAGACGGTATCAAGCGAAGACGCTGCGACGAAACTTGTTACCGAAGTTGATAACACGGGTGAAACCATTGCTCGTCTCCAAGGCTGTCTGCTGAACACACAATCGTTCAGCGTTCAAGAGGCTGGTCTTGCGGGAACCGACATCAGTGGTATTTATCTTGAACCAATCAGCATGGCAGGGTAATCCTGCCTTGCTTTAAATAAGAAACGATTATGATTAAAGATGAAGTAACAATTGAAATCAAGGGTCACAGTTACCCTGTGAAGTTCCCCACAGTGGGACAGTTCTATCAGATTGAGGCGATGAAGCAAAGCCTGTCAAGAGGCTTCTACAACTCGATGGTCATGAGTCCTTCTGTTCAGGCTCAACACGCTTTGGACATGATTGACATTGAAGCAGCCGTTGCGGTTCTTTGTCCTAAACTGATAGAGGAATTGAAAGTGAAGAACTTTTCGGAACTTGACGTCAGGGATTATAAACTTATCCGCGATGAATACTTCAAGACTGTTGCTCCGTTCTTCAAAGAAATTACTGAACTGCTTAAAGGCGAAGAAAGTGATGACGTAAAGAAAGAGGAGTAACATGAGACGTTCTGAACTGATACAGGGTGTGGTCAGTTGGAATAATAGATTCCCGTTGGACAGGTGGTGGCGAATAAAGCATAATGTTTCATTTATGTCCCCTGAACATCGGGAATCTTCTTTTATATATCAACTCCTTGAGTTCGAGGAAGACAAGTTATATCTAAAAGAGTTTCAGGCTGAACACGAGAAGAATAAAGATAAGTACATTCCCGGAATAGGGGATATCTTTAAGGCTCCGACAACGATTGAGGACTTCTCTACTGAGGCTGAAAGAGAAATTGAAGAAATGCTTAAATTAGAACAAAATGGCGGAAGACAAGAGAATACGGGTATCGGCTGATGCGTCACCGCTTCAGGAACTCCGACAGAACGCCCAAGCCTTGTGGAACGACTTCAACAAAATGGAAAGCGAGTTCAAAAACATCGCTGAACAAACGGTTGGAGTCATCCAAAAGCAAATCGACCTGTTAAAGGAGCGAAACGCTCTCGCAGGGGGAATGCAAGGTGGGCTTCCTAATGATACCCCGACTGAAAGAAGACCGACGCTTATAGACCCTTATACTGGGCGACCTTTAAGCGGTGGAGGGGGTGCGGTTACTCCGGGAACCTCTGGTCGTGCTTTAAATACTCAATTGACCGAACGCCAGCAAACGACTCTCGATAAAATACTGTCAGAAGTTGTACGGATAGCAGACTTGATGGAAAAGACCCAGAGGGATGACACTAATGGAGTCTTGCCAACAGGCAGCGGTGGGGAACCCCCACAGCCTCCTGCACCCGAAACTCCTGATGTGCCTACTCTTGGGCAGGGAGGCGGTGCTGGACTGTTTGGTAAAGGGTTCAAGATGCCTACGAGTATGAGCGGATTGATGGGAATGCTTCCTTTCGGTGCGCTTATCATGGGGATTGGTACGATATTAGGTCAGCAAGCGAAATATGAGTCTGCTCAGTACGGTGCTGAAAATGAATTCCAGCGTCGGAATAACAGGGGGAATCATTGGTTGCTGAATATGCTGACATTCGGTATATCCGGAGCCGAAGCCGAAAAGAAGGAAGTTGGTCGTAATGCGGCAACCCAGAACGATAGAGCGTTGGGTGATTATTCCGCTCTACATCGTATGTCCTATCGACAAGCGTTGGGAAGCCAATTCCTTGATTCATTCGGGGATAATGTTGATTATGTTACGGGTGGAAACACAACGTACCATGATTATAAGATGGCGACTGACTGGTCATACAGGCAGAAACAATCTGAACCGAAAGACCCAACAAAACTTGATTTCTCAATGCTTGCTTTCCCAAGAACTGAGCAAGACACAAAAGGTTGGAAAGAATGGGAACATGGTCAGAAGGTACGGCAGTTGAGGAATGCTGATAAGGCTGGGCTGGTAACGGACAGGGATGAACTTCCTACATGGGCTTCCCGGACGCTGGGGTTGAATATGACAGATTATCTGTCGCAGGTTACAACTTTACAGAAGGCAGGAGTCTATGAACGGAACACTTCGCTTCATGATGTGAACCAACTGTTAATGGCTGGTAAGATTAGAGGCTTATCGGAAGATGACGCTGCTTCGGTGTTGGCGACAACCCGTTTTGACCGTTCAGGTCGTACAGGAGCCAACGTCGTACAGGCTTTCGACACTAACTTACAGGGTCTCGGAAAGAGTGACCAATACATTGCGTCGACACTTGGCGAGTACCTACAATCGTTCAACCGTATGGCGGAAAATGTTCTTAATAGGACAGGTGGAATCAATACGGCTGGAATTGTACGTTCGATGACAAGCATACAGAACGCTACTGGGATGGAGGGTCGCCAATTAGAGCGTGTACAGAACTCTTTAATGGGAAACAATATAAGTCAAGATGACGTCAGCCAAGCGTTGCTTTTGAGAACCGCAAGAGAGGTTGCTGGTCCCGATGCTCAATTATCGGATTTACAAGCGATGATTGAACAGATGCCGGAGAAACCTGAACTTCAGCAAAAGTTCTTTGAAAGAATACAGAAGATGACGGGTGGTGGTGAAATGGGTCGACAGGTGATGAAGTCAATCTTCCCTAACTTGTCAATGACTGACATTATTGATTTGGAGAAGGCAACCGGAAACGATGCCCAGAAGATATTCAGACGTGGTCGTTCAACGGGTGCTGAGTATTCTGAAGCGGAGGCTCGAAGCATGGTTGGGGATATCGCTGCTTCTACTGCCGCAACGCAGAACAGAAAAATCAGGGACGGATATGAAGAAATCCTTGGTGGTAAAGGTTCTATCGCTGCGGTTGTTAAGGCTATAAAAGACGAGGGTCCGATACCTGTTACAATCGTGGCTCCCGCTCCCGGAAGTGCGGGTGCTGGCACAGGTCAACAGGGTGGGTTCCCACCGTTACAACTTTCTGACGAGCAGTTGGAGAAAATAGGTAGAACAACCGGAAAGGCAGTTGGAGAATCAATTGAGAAGAAATTGAATAACTTAACAATTACTCAAGAATAAGGGTTATGGCAGAAGAGGAAAAGAAAATACCACCGTATTCAACAAGTTGGTTCCAGGGGATTGGAGATAGTCGCGAGGCAGCGACTATCCAAGATTTCCTTGACGACCTGAAGAAACAGGGGTATCAAGAAGACTTGACTGTCGACGACTTCTTAAAGTTTTCAGACGGTCATTTGACAAATGCGGAGGTAATCATCAACAATTATTCTCCGCTCATGAAAGAGAAATACAAGAGCGAAATAGAGCAGAATAAGCCACCGTTGATTCCTATCGGTACTTGGTACGCTATACCGAACAAACAGATAACAGCCGAACTGCAAGAGATACTTGCGTCCGACCTGTTTATGCGCCAGTACAGCAGTTTTTCGGCTTTCTGGTCAGATAAACAGGCAGAACTCTTGTCCGACCCCGAATATGTTCCTTGGGACTCGCCTACGAACAATGGGGAATCAAGTAGTTCGAAGCCTATCAACGACTCGTATGCGGCACGGAAGCGTGCGGCAGCGTTGGGTTCAGGCGATGAGAATAAAGAGTATCACGTTCAGATGAAAGCATTGAATATCAAAGTGTGGGTATATTCTCACGCTTTCGGTAAGATATACGACATCAGTTCATGGATAAGAACCTGTTCGACTCAAAAGGACTTTCAGATGGGGACATTTTCTTTCGAGTTGGTTCCTACTGATACGCTGACAATACAGACATTTGGGGATGATTTCGCTAACCATTTCAACATCACTGATAAGCGAGGGAGTATCAATCGTGATTGGTTCTCGAAGTTTATACAGCATAATGACATGGTCTTTATACGGTTCGAGAAACTGAAGAAAGAGAAGTACGAAGACCAAGGGAAGCGACAGTCGAGCACACACGTCGTAGAACCGTCAGAATTGAATAACAAGTTGATATGGGATATGATGGGGTTGGTTGATACCGTTTCAACGAATGTAGATGCCAATAGCACTGATTATGCGGTGAACGTAAATGGACGAGACCTGTCGAAGTTGTTAGTTGAGGATGGCTCCTACTTTATTCCGTTGAAATTTGTTGAGGGAAGTCCCGACCGTTGGTTCTATGGTGGAGACCCGTCTTCATCGTGGTTCAAGCGTAATATGGTGACAGGTTCTTACGACTATTATTTTGCGTATGAATTCCAGAAAATTGATACGGTATCATCGTTCATTATTGACCAGTTGTCTAACATAGGTATCGTGCCTGACAGTATCTTTGCTCATTGCGCTCAACGTCCGGAAGCACGAGGGGTATGGCAGATGATAAAGTTGTGGGTAGATTCACAACTATCAGACAGACGTATCGTTGACCGTTCACTGACGAACCCCGAAGGAACCCTGATGGATTTCTTCAATAAGATTTGTCAGCAACCTTTCGTTGAATTTTGGGGGGATACGTGGGGGAATGAATACGACCTTATGGCTCGCCAGCCACCGTTCACGAAGACAGCGATACAAAGTGTCGTTAATTCGAAACAGTATGTTGGAGTAGAGCCGAAGGATTTACTGTCGTATTCTCTTGAGTACGATAACCGTGTTTATGCTTGGTACAGGATAATGCCTCAGAATGCTTTGACAGGTAGTTCACAGTTTTCGTCATTGGCGTTGGTTCCTATTATCTTCCTGAATGAATACGTGGAGCGTTTCGGAAATAAGCGGTGCATTACGAATGACATTTATCTGTCAGAAAAGAGCCTGAAAGGAAAGGACGATGAGAAGAATATCAACACAATGTCGCAAGCCTTATTGAATGACCTGTTATACGTTGTGGAGACGACCTGCTATCTTCCGTTCACTCGTAAAGGAACGATAACGCTGAATGGGGATAGACGTATCAAAGTAGGGACGTTCATTATCTTAGAATCCACGCAGGAGTTGTTCTATGTTACAGCCGTAAACAATACAATATCGTTCACGAACGATGCCATTGACCGTGTTACGGTGTTGACAGTTGAAAGAGGAATGTTAGTTGAGTATATCACGAATGCTTCTAACAACTATTTCAATATCGTGGATATAGACGGGATACGAGCCGACATTCAGAAACGTGACCCAAAGCATAAGGATGAAACGATTGCTCCTTCTTCTACGAAGTTTGGAGTCAATTCCAGTGTGTTTAACTTCTTCTTAAAAAGAGAACTGTTT
>ENA-UOJG01001045-UOJG01001045.1-human-gut-metagenome-genome-assembly--contig:-C47-NODE-1045-length-32512-cov-37.856425_pt1 | contig 32512 bp, 32 predicted proteins | sample MGYA00242340_ERZ723887 | MGnify/ENA metagenome assembly ERZ723887 | reverse complement strand
CTCTTCAAGGTCAGATCGTAAGGTCTGACCTTTTTTTGTGCCCCGCCAGATCCGGTTCGAATGGAAATACTACGCGCGATTCTGTTGAAAATGCTGTTTTGTATATTGTCTGACTCGAAACGGGAAAGAAGAAGGGCGAAAGATTTGTGGTTCTTCACGCCCTTCTTTTGCTATGATCTTCCAGTCATCTACGCTTCCCTCCGGTTATTGCACTGTTGGGAAACGACCTTTGTTGGAGCTGTCAGATGCGCGGTTTGAGCGCAATGCGCAGGATCAGAGTGATGCCATGGACGATTAATCCATATAGCGGGGCGATCAGTGCGACCCGGAGGCCGCTAAACAGAATCGATGACGGCACATCTTTCCCGATCTCGATACCTTCGGATCCGATGAACTTCGCTATGTCATAAAACCCGAGGAGCAGGTAGATGATGCCCAGAAGAAGAGCCAGCTGTCCGAACTCCTTGATCCAGCGTGGGGCTTTCCATGCCGACAGAAATGCCGCTACGAGGCATAGGGTTATCAATGTCATGCAGACGTAACCACCCTCGCAGTAAAGCATGTAGAGACTTTCCCGGGGAGCTTCGTAGACTGTTCTTGTCTCTTTTTCTCCCGTTTGCGGATTCACGATCGAGATGCTTCCGGCCTCGACATATCCTTCAGGAGCCGGATTTCTGGTTATGCTACGGTGGACACTCTCCTCGGAGATGGATTCTTCGGTTGGGGATTCAGTCGTTGTTTGTCTCTCCTGTGCCGATGCGGAGAGTGAAATGAAGAGCGAGAGAGCTGCCAGTGCAGCCAACTGATACAGATGTTTCATGATTGCAGATTTCTGAGGTTTGATTCATTAAGGGAAAGCTTTCCAAGACCTGTTGCAAAGATAGCAATCCGGTCCTCGAAATGCAATGTCATATCCTTTCGGTGGAGTGTCATATCCCTCGTATTGGTACTTTGGGTTTCTGAATCCTCCGTTTTTTTGTATCTTTACCGACGAAAGCCAGGTGGGCGTAGCCCCGTCTGCAGATGGGCAGTGTCGATGATGAAAAACCTGATTACGATTGGTTACTGGATCGGAGTGCTGTTGCTGCTCACCCTGATCTTGAAGAGTCTCGGATATGCATTCGGGCAGGCGTTGTTCGTGGCCGTTTTCTGGTTGCCGGGTATGTGTTGCCTCAAATTGTTGTTCGAAGGATTCCCGCAAACCGCTCATCGCCGGCCGGTCGTGCTGATTTCGTTGATGTGCGGGATCGTGTTGCTTGAGTGGTTGGTGCTGTTTTTTACACACAGCGTGACTCACGATATCCTTTCGGTTTCAGATCCGTTTCCCGCTATATTTCTCAATCCGCTCTTCATCCTGCTTGTATTGGCGGCTGTCGTGGCACCCGAACAATTGTTGTCCCGCTGGCTGCGCAATCGGTTGCCGCGCATGCAAAGTCTCTCGTTTATCTCGGAACGGCGGAAAATCACACTGGAACTCTTCAGTATCCTCTACGTGGAATCCAACGACAATGAGGTCTTCATTCATGCTGCAGACGGCTGCTCATACCGCACCCGAACCCGCATTTCACAATGGGAGAAACTGCTGGATGACCGGTTCGTGCGGATACATCGGGCCTATCTCGTCAATGCGGATCGGGTGACCGGCTTTACGGGGAATCTGGTGACGATCGGCGGCAATGATCTTCCCGTATCGCGCAGCTATCGTTCGTCGGTTGTCGGTCGACTGGCCCCGATCGTCCGACCGGTTACCGACGATGCGAATTTCAGCAAGGCCGATGTCGTTGCTTCGGGCTCCTCGAGGAATCCCATGTGACCCGATCGCCTCACAAGAGAAACGGGGCCTGCCCGATATCTCTGCCCCGCCGGACGGGGAATCGTTCTGAGCTTCGCCCTCGGCTTGCTGCAGGGGCCGGAATCTGTTTCGAACGGTTGTCGGGACGGTAAGACAGGAAGAGATACACCCGGGGATTTCCCCGGGTGTGTCGTTTTCAAGGTTTTGTACGGCGGTACCGGGCCGACCGGTGAGAATGTTGGTTGGCTCCCGTCGTGTCGGTTATTCAAGCAGGAGGGTTTTCCCCGTATGGCGGCTGCGCTCGGCTTCGAAGCAGATCCGGTGGCTTTCGACCGACTCCTCGATTGTGGTGCGGAACCGATGCCCGCCCCGCCGGCTGATCGCTTCGACAAAGTCCCCGATCAGATTCAGGTCAGCACCGGCGTGGAACGGCGTTCCGGCCAGCTCCCTGAAGTCGATGATCTGCTCCTCCCCTCCGCGGAACTTTCGGATCCGCAGCGTGCGTTCGTCGCCCTCGATTTCGCCGTGCGTCATTCGTATGTGTGTTTCGCGCCGGTCATCAAGCGTGAAGGTCTCCATGGCAAGCGATACTGTGGCACCGCTTGCCATCTCCATGGTGACGACCTGGTTGTCCACCACATTGTTGTCGCAGAGGAAGACGCAGCGCCCATAAGGTCCGTCGTGTAATTGCCGTTCGATTACCTCGTCGAGCGTTGATCCCTCGGGTATGTCGAAGTTCGAGATCCAGTCACGCCGGGTGCGGTAGAGGTCTACGGCCGAGTAGGGGCATGTCGGTTCGACGGGGCACGCTATGCAACGTTCGGCCGAACCCTGCGGGGCATTCTCCCGGCGATACCACCTGAGCGATCCGAACGACGATATTTTCCGGCATCGCGACGATGCAAGCCACAGCAGAAAGTCGATGTCGTGGCAGCACTTCGAGATCAGCATCGGGTTGGCACACTCTTCGCGGCGCCAAAGTCCCCGCACGAAGCAGTGGGTCATGCGGTCTATGCCCACCGCGGCCGTATGGTTTATCGAGATGAGTTGTCCCAGTTCACCCGAATCGACGATCTCCTTGATCCGGACGAAATAGGGGTGATAGCGCATGACGTGGCAGATCCCGACGATTACGCCCCGCCTGCGGGCCGCTTCGGCAATCTGCCGGCATTCGTCGAGCCTTTGGGCGATGGGCTTCTCGAGCAGTACGTCGTAGCCCGCCTCGATGGCCAGTATGCTGGGCTCGAAGTGCGTGTCCTCGGGAGTCGCGATCAGCACGGCATCGGCCGACCGGGGCTGCCCGAAGAAGAGACGGTAGTCGTCGAAGCATTGCGACGGCGCGAGTCCGAATTTTGCGGCGACAGCCTCCCGGCGCAGCGGGTTGAGCTCCACGACGCCTGCAAGTTGCAGCCGTTCGGGGTGTCGGACGGCGTATTCGAGGTATTTGTTCGTGCGGTTGCCCGCTCCGATGGCGACGATCCTGACGGGACCATTGCCTGGCTTGGATCTGTTCATCTCTTTTTCCGTGCGGTTCAATTCGCGGGATGCGGGGCGCTGATGCGGCATCCCGGAACGGTGCGGAGGGTGGAGGTTCTCCCGGATCGGTCTCCGCCCTCCGCCGTGGTTCAAAGTTCCTTGATGCGGATGTTGCGGAACCGGATGCCGGGTCCGTGGCCGAGCAGCCCGATGTGACCGCGTTTGTTGAAGAGCCCCGGGTGGTTCCGCCCGTCCACGGTGTAGGGGTTCCGCTCCGAGCCGTCGGGGGCCACGTTATGGCCCTTGCAGGCTTCGCGGATGTTGCCGTCGAGGATCACCTCGCCATTGACCGTTACGGTGATGCGGTCGCCTGCGGCGCGGATCTCCTCGGTGTTCCACGTCCCCTGTTCGCCGAAGACAACGTGCTTTTGCGCCGGGATGACCCCATAGACAGAGCCGTGTTGCTGGTAGATGTGCAGGTTTTTGTAGATCGGGTCATCGTGGTCGAGTACCTGGATCTCCATGCCGTGGTAGGCGGCATCAACGCCCATCGGGGTGCGGATTCCGATTCCGTTGTTCACACCCGGGCGGACGAACGAGAACTCGAAGCGCAGGATGAAGTCGCCGTACTCCTTGACGGTGTAGAGGTTTCCGCTGCCGCCGTATTGCGCCGTGACGTAGATCGTCCCCTCCTGCGGAACGTAGTTGGTCTTGTTGCCGGTCCACTTTTCGAGCGAGAGGCCGTCGAAGAGCACTTCGAAACCATCGGCCGCCTCCTCTTCCGTCAGTTCGAAGCGCGGCACGGCGGCGTAGCGGGCCAGCAGCCCGTTGATCTCGTCCACCGCATAGCCGGCGTCGGCGTCTTCAGAGGCCAGCCCGGCGTAGACCGTGCGGGCCCGCTCGAGAGCTGCGACCACCGTTTCTCCGCCCGTGCCGGGGCTCTTTGCCGCGATTATCCGCACGGCATCGGCCGCCGCCGCGGCTGTCGCGGGATCGTCGAGGTATCGGGCGGCCACCTCGACGGCCGGCAGCGAGGCGGTGCCGGCCAGTGCTGCAAGCAGCCGGTTCTTCACCTCCGGGGCGGGATCCGTTCCGAGTGCTTTCGTGCAGCAGGCCACCTGCTCCTCGGGCGTGCGGTTCGCGGTCACGAGTTCCGTGTAGCGTGTGATCGCCTCGTCTTTCCATTCGGGGTGCTCGGTGGCCAGCGAGAACAGCACCTCCGGCACGACAGGACTCTCTACCGTCAGCAGTGCCGCGAAAGCCGCCTTGCGGTCGTCGCCGCCGAGCAGGGCGTCGATCGCCTCCTGTGTGCCCGTATGTGCCAGCAGCGGGTAGTAGCGCGCCTTTTCAGCCGATGCGGCCATCCGCTCTGCCGTTCGGGCGTATTGTTCCTCGGGAGCCATTTGTGCCAGGGCGTTCAGCAGTCCGGCCTGGATTTGCGGTGTTTCGCTCTCCGTGGCGTTGTCGAGCCGGTCGCAGAGTCTCGTGAAATCCGCCGCCGTCGTCACCCCGGCGAGGGCCGCCAGAGCGGCCTGTCGTACGGGTTCCTGTCCGGCGTCGAGCAGGGCGAAGACCCGGTCGGCTGCCCGGGTGATCCGCCGTCGGGCGACGAGCTGCAGGGCGTTGGCCTGCGTTACGGGATCGGCATCGAGCGCCGCGACGAGCCCGTCGTCCACCTGGCCGTTGAACGAGGCCAGTGCGGCTACGGCCTCTTCGGCCAGCGGGCCGTTCAGCCGGCCGATCAGCGCTTCGAGCGCCTCCTGGCCTCCGAGACGGCCGGCCGCACGCACGGCGGCTGCGGCGAGCCCGGGATCCGAGGCGTCGATGGCGGCCAGTACCGTCGCGGTCTGCGAAACGGCGTGGCGGTCGCCCAACCAGTTCACCACATCCGTGCGCGCCTCGGCCGTCAGTTTCGGCCATTCGCCGACGATGGCTGCGCACAGCGCCTCGTCGGTGTAGTCCGTTGCAAGGGTGAGTGCCGCGCAGCGGTAGGCCCGGTCGTTGTCCCCGAGCGCCGCGAGCAGCAGTTCGGTACGCTGTTCGCGGGTGGTGCGGAGCAGGAGTTCGAGCGCGGCCGTGCGGATGTTCGTGCGTACCGACTCTTTGGCCAGCGCACGTGCGGCCCGCTGCACGACCTTCGTGTCGCCGCGTTCGGCGAGGTTGTTCAGCAGGTCGAGGAAGGCTCCCGTCGCATCGCCCGGGGCGAAGTCGAAGTCGGCGGCTGCCGCCGCATCCCCGAGCACCCGGAGCGATGTCCGGCCGCCGCATGCAGCCAGGGCGGCATAGATGGCCTCCCGGGTCGTATCGTCGGTGGGGTAGTCGGCCAGCCACGCAAGGAGGATCTCCTCGGCCCCTTCGCTCGGCCTTTTTGCGGCGGCATGGGCCAGCAGCGCCGACGGACCGTCGGATTGCTGCATCAGTTCAAGAATTGCCGGCTCCGATCCGGGCGTCGCGATCAGGCCGCGGACGGCGGCATCGGCAAGCTGCCCGTCGTCGGCGTATTTCGCAAAAACGGCTGCATCCTCTGCCGTGGAGCAGCATGCAAGCAGCGAGATGAGGAAGGCGCGGTCCGCAGGGTCCGGGCAGGCGTCGATGCTCTGTGCGAGTCCTTGCCGCACGGCATCGCGGGCCTCTCCGCGTCCTTGTTCCGTCACGTGATGGACCACGCCGCTCAGGGCGTACTCCACGGCGGCGTCGCTGCCCTGCCCGGCGGGGACGAGCATCCCGGCGAGTATCCGGATGCCTTCCGTGCCCGTTGCGGCCAGTTCGTCCATCAGGGTTCGGTAGTCGGCTGTCTGCCCGGCGGGCAACTGTGCCAGCACGTCGGCCACGACCGTCTCGACGGTGCGCTGCCGGCCATCCTGTGCCCCCGCGGCAAACGGCAGCAGACACAGGAACCAGAAAAGTAGTATGGCTCTTTTTTTCATCGTTTCATGCGCTTTGGGGGTTGTCAGATTTTCCACGGCGACCGCATCGGCTGGTCGATCAGTCGGTTGGCAGCGTCGTCGCCGATGAAGAGCTGCGCGTCGGGATCGAAGTGCAGCGTGCGGTTGAGCCTCAGGGCGCAGGCGCCCAGATTGACCAGCGTCGAGCTGCGGTGTCCCTTCACCTCGTCCAGCGCGAAGTGCTCGCGCTTTCGGACGCAGGCGAGGAAGTCGGTGCGCTGCGGCTCGGGGTCGGGCATCTCGGCCAGCTTGTTCATCACGTCGGGGATCGTACACTCGAATCCCTTGTAGACCTTGCCCAACGGGCCCTCGATGTAGGGGACCTTGCCCGAGCTCTCGAACCCCTCGCCCTCGAGCACGATCTGGCAGCCGTCTTCGTAGGTGTAGACGATTCTGCGCCAGATGCCCACCGCGTCGGGGTGCTGCTGCGGGGCATCGACCTCGATCTTCACGGGCGACGTGTCGTCCTTGCCCAGCAGGTACTGCACCGGGTCCATGTAGTGCTGACCCATGTCGGTGAGCCCGCCGCCGTCGTAGTCCCAGTATCCGCGGAAGGTCTGGTGCGTACGGTGGGCGTTGTAGGGTTTCGCAGGGGCCGGGCCGAGCCACAGGTCGTAGTCGAGGGCCGCAGGTACGGGTTGCGGTTCGAGGTGTTCGCGGCCCACCCAGTAGAATTTCCACGTGAAGCCCGTGGCCCCCGAGATGGTCACCTTCAGCGGCCATCCGAGCATGCCGCTCTGCACGAGTTTCTTGAGCGGTTCGACCGTCGTACCGAGTCCGTAGAAGGTGTCCGCAAAGCGGAACCACGTATTGAGGCGGAAGATGCGCCCGTAGCGCCTGACGGCCTCGACGACGCGCTTGCCCTCGCCGATGGTGCGTGTCATGGGTTTCTCGCACCAGATGTCCTTGCCGGCCTTGGCGGCCTCGACGGCCATGATGCCGTGCCAGTGGGGCGGGGTGGCGATGTGTACGATATCGACATTCGGGTCGGTGATCAGGTCGCGGTAGAAGTGGTAGGTTTTCAGTGTCTGGCCGAACTTGCGCCGGCCCAGCTCCGCGGCGCTCCGGAGGTGGTCGCTGTCCACGTCGCAGATGGCCACCAGCCGGCATTCGGGTGTGCTGGTGAAGTGGTAGCTGCTGCGGCCGATGCCGCCGACGCCGATGATGCCCTTGGTGAGCTGGTCGCTCGGGGCGATGCGTCCGGGTCCGCCCAGCACCCACCGCGGGACGATGGTGAAGAGCGTGGCGGCACCCGCCGTTTTCAGGAAGTTTCTGCGGTTGATTCCCATGGTTTTCGATCTGTTTGCGGTTGGACTTGGGTGATCAGAGCGTCTTGAGGCGGAGGTTGCGCCACTGCACCTTGATGCCGCCTCCGTCGTGGATCTGCAGGGCGATGCGGCCCTGTGCGGCGCCGATCTTCGCATCGTGCAGGTCGGCCATCGCCTCGCCGTTGAGCCACGTCTGCACGTGGTCGCCCTCGACGCGCAGGCGCAGCGTGTTCCAGTCGCGCTCTTTGAGCAGCGACTCCTTCTCGTCGGGGATCTGTACGAGCCAGCCGCGGCCGTAGGATTCGTAGATGCCGCCTGTATCGTTGCCCTTGGGGGCAACCTCGCACTGCCATCCGTGCACCTTCACGGGCGGCTCGATGAACGAGCGGAAGAAGATGCCCGAGTTGCCGTTGGCCAGCTGGCGGAACTCCACCGTGAGGTCGAAATCATCGTAGTATGCGCGTGTGGCAAGGTATCCGTACTGCTTGTCGGGACCGCTTTCGCAAACGAGCAGCCCCTGCGGATCGACATACCACTTCTCGGTGCCATAGGCCTCCCAGCCCGTGAGGTCACGGCCGTTGAAGAGCGAAACCTCGCTGCCGGCCTTGCGGGGCAGCTCCTTGATCTTCAGGTTGCGGAACGAGGCCGGGTAGCCGTGGTCCTGCAGGCAGATCACGCCGCGGCGGGCCAGTCCGTATTCGGGAGCGGTCTCCCATTTGCCGCTCGCCTTGCGGGCGAACCAGTCGTCGGTCCAGGCTTCGAATTCGAGGATCTTCACGCCGTTGAGCCAATGCTCGACATGGCCGTTGTCGAAGACGATGCGCGACGAGTTCCACTCGCCCTGCGGATTGAGCCGCATGGCCGCGCGGTCCGGGAGGTGCATGGCGTAATCGACGCCCAGGCGCTGCCACTCCTCGAGCTTCGTCGGAGCGTTCTGCTCCTCCCAGCCCTCCTCGTCGATGAGCTGGTATTCGGGGCCGGTGACGTAGGGTACCTCGAAGCAGGGGTCCTCGACCACGTGGTAGAGCATGCCGCTGTTGCCGCCGCGCGAGAGTTTCCACTCCCAGTCGAGGATGAAGTTTTCGTACTGTTTTCGGGTGACGATATAGCCCGAAAGGTCGCTGCCGTCGCCGTTGGCCTGGATGCAGCCGTCTACGACGTGCCACGGCTGTGTGAGCGAATCCCCGTTGAAGTCTTTCCACTGGTCGAGGCTCTTCCCGTCGAAGAGCAGCTCCCAGCCGTCGGCGATTTCCTCTTCGGTGAGCGTGTTCTGCCGGGGGGCGCAGGAGGTGATGAGTGCGGCGGCGAGGGCCGTGCCGCACAGCGAACCGAGGAGGTTCCCGAATGTCGGACGTTTCATAGGTGGTGTAGTTTAGGTTGGTTACGATGTTTGCCCGGACCGGCGGGTATTTCCGATCCCGCATCTGTTACAAATTTAGAAAATCTTCCCCGCGAAAACAAGTGAATATCCGCCGAATTCCCGCTTCGGGACGATAAAAAACGGGGTTCCGGCCGTTGGACCGGAACCCCGTATCGGTGCGGGAAGCAACCTTTCCGTGAAGGCTACTTGCCCATGTACTTCTTGATGTAGTGGTGGTGCGAGCCGAAGCGCTCAAAAGCGGCACGGTCCAGCTCCTCCTGGGCCGACGGGTGGGCCACCGAGATCAGCAGGCGGGCACGCTCCTGGAGCGTCTTGCCGTAGAGATCCACGGCGCCGTTCTCGGTGACAAACCAGTGGATGTGGTTACGCGTCGTAACGACACCGGCACCGGCCGTGAGCACCGGGGCGATCTTCGAGATGCCCTTGTTGGTGATCGAAGGCATGGCGATGATGGCCTTTCCGCCCTTCGACAGCGAGGCTCCGTAGACGAAGTCGATCTGTCCGCCCACGCCCGAGTAGAACTTCGTGCCCAGCGAGTCGGCGCACACCTGGCCGGTGAGGTCCACCTGCAGGGCCGAGTTGATGGCCGTCACGCGGTCGTTCTTGGCGATCACGTAGGGATCGTTCGTGTAGCCCACGTCCATCATCATCACGGCCGGGTTGTCGTCGATGAAGTCGTAGACCTTCTGCGAACCCATCAGGAAGGTCGAGACCATCTTGCCCTTGTCGATGTTCTTCGCCTCGCCGTTGATGACGCCCTTCTCGACGAGCGGCAGCACGCCGTCGGCGAACATTTCGGTGTGGATACCGAGGTTCTTGTGGTTTCCGAGCTGTGCGAGCACGGCGTTGGGAATGGCGCCGATACCCATCTGCAGCGTGGCACCGTCCTCGATCAGCGCGGCGCAGTGCTTGCCGATGGCCGTCTCGATCTCGTTGGGCTCGGTGAAGTGGGCCTCCATGAGCGGGGTGTCGTCCTCGACGAAGAGGTCGATCTTCGACATCGGGATCATGGCCTGGCCGAACGAACGGGGAACGTGCTTGTTTACCACGGCGATCACGTGGTCGGCGCACTCGACGGCGGCCAGCGTGGCATCGACCGACGTGCCGAGCGATACGAAACCGTGCTTGTCCGGGGTCGAAACCTGGATCATGGCCACGTTGCACGGTACGGCGCCGCAACGGTAGAGACGCTGCGTCTCGCTCAGGAAGATCGGAATGTAGTCGGCATATCCGCTCTGGGTCACCTTGCGGACGTTGCCGCCCACGAAGAACGAGTCGAGCTGGAAGATGCCTTCGAACTTCTCGTCGGCATAGGGGGCCGGGCCCTCGGTGTGGAGGTGGTGGATGTGTACATCCTTCAGTTCACCGGCTTCGCCGCGCTTGCACATGGCGTTGATCAGGCACTGGGGAGCCGAAGCTACGGAGCTCAGATGCACGTGATCGCCCGACTTGATGACCTTGACGGCCTCTTCGGGGGTGGTAAATTTGATTTGTGTGTTCATTGGTGTGTGTTTGGGATAATTGGTACTATTTGCGTTTTACCTCAACCTGTTCGTAGCCTTCGACGATGTCGCCCACACGGACGTCGTTGAACGATTCGATGTTCAGACCGCAGTCCTGTCCGGAGGTGACCTCCTTGACGTCGTCCTTGAACCGCTTGAGCGATCCGAGTTTGCCGGTGTAGATCACAATACCGTCGCGGATGACGCGGATGGGGGTCGAGCGCTGGAGCTTGCCTTCGCGCACGACGCATCCGGCCACGGTGCCCACCTTCAAGATGCGGAAGATCTCCATCACCTCGACCGAGGCGACGATCTCCTCCTTCATCACCGGTTCGAGCATGCCCTCGATGGCGTCCTTGATGTCGTTGATCGCGTCGTAGATGATCGAGTAGAGGCGGATTTCGATCTCCTCCTTCTCGGCCAGCTTGCGCGCGGCGGCCGACGGGCGCACCTGGAAGCCCACGATGATGGCGTTCGAGGCGGCGGCCAGCAGCACGTCGGACTCGGAGATCTGTCCCACGGCCGCATGGATCACGTTCACCTGGACGGTCTCCTTCGAGAGCTTGATGAGCGATCCGGACATGGCCTCGACCGAACCGTCCACGTCGCCCTTGACGATGATGTTCAGCTCCTTGAACGAACCGATGGCGATGCGGCGTCCGATCTCGTCGAGCGTCACGTGCTTCTGGGTCATGATGCCCTGCATGCGCTGCAGCTGCTCGCGCTTGTTGGCGATCTCGCGGGCCGAGCGGTCGTCGTCCATCACGTTGAACAGGTCACCGGCCTGCGGGGCGCCGTTCAGACCCAGCACCTGCACCGGTGTCGAGGGACCGGCCTCGGTCACCTTCTTGCCGTTCTCGTTGAACATCGCCTTCACGCGGCCCGTGAACGTGCCGGAGAGGATGACGTCGCCGATGCGGAGCGTTCCGGCCTGCACGAGCACCGTCGAAACGTAGCCGCGGCCCTTGTCGAGCGTCGATTCGATCACCGTACCCACGGCCTTCTTGTTCGGGTTGGCCTTCAGTTCGAGCATTTCGGCCTCGAGCAGCACCTTCTCGAGCAGTTTGTCGAGGTTGATGCCCTTCTTGGCCGAGATCTCTTGATCCTGGTATTTGCCGCCCCACGACTCGACCAGGTAGTTCATCTGCGAGAGCTGCTCCTTGATGTGGTCGGGGTTGGCATTGGGCTTGTCGATCTTGTTGATGGCGAAGACCATCGGCACACCGGCAGCCTGGGCGTGGTTGATCGCCTCGATCGTCTGCGGCATGACGTTGTCGTCGGCCGCGACGATGATGATCGCCACGTCGGTGATCTTTGCACCGCGGGCACGCATGGCCGTGAAGGCTTCGTGACCCGGCGTGTCGAGGAACGTGATCTTCTGACCGTTGAGTTCGACGCTGTAGGCACCGATGTGCTGCGTGATGCCGCCGGCCTCGCCCTCGATGACGTTCGTCTTGCGGATGTTGTCCAGCAGCGAGGTCTTACCGTGATCGACGTGTCCCATGACCGTGACGATCGGCGGACGCGGCACGAGGTCCTCCTCCTTGTCTTCGTGGTCGTCGGCGATGGCCTCCTGAATCTCCACCGAGACGAACTCGACCTTGTAGCCGAACTCCTCGGCAACGACCACCAGAGCCTCGGCGTCGAGCCGCTGGTTGATCGACACCATCAGTCCGAGGTTCATGCAGGCGGTGATGACCTCCGTCGGCGAGACGTTCATCATCGTGGCCAGCTCGCTCACGGTGACGAACTCGGTCACCTTGAGGATCGAGCGTTCCTGCTGTTCGCGTGCCGACTCCTCGCTCATGCGTTCGGCGACGGCCTCGCGTTTCTCCTTGCGGTATTTCGATGCCTTGGTCTTGGCACCCTTGGCCGTCAGGCGGGCCAGGGTGTCCTTTACCTGTTTCGAAACCTCCTCGTCGCTCACTTCGGGGCGGACGATCGGTTTGGGGGTGTTCTTGTTCTTGTTGCGGCGGCCTTCGCCCGGACGGGGCTGGTTCTGCTGCTGGCCGCGGTTCTGCTGCTGGCCTCCCGGACGGTTGTTGCGGTCGTTCTGTCCGCCCTGTCCGCCCTGTTTGCCGCCGCCCTGCTGGCCTCCCTTCTGGGCCTTCGAGACATCGACCTTCTCCTTCTGGAGGCGCTTGCGCTTGTGCTTGCCTCCGGGAACGAATCCCGAGACGTCCATCGTACCGAGTACCTGCGGGCCCGTGAGGGTCACCGTAGCCGGACGGAAGATGTTGTCCTTCGGGGGCTCGGGTGTCGCGGGGGCCTGCTCGGCGGGAGCCGGAGCGGCCGGTTGGGGCGCCGGGCGCTCCTCCGTGCGGGCCTCGGCCTTCGTTTCGGCCGGAACCTCCTCCCGGGCGGGAGCGGGTGCCGGCTGCGGTTCGGGCCGGGGCGTCTCAACCCGCGGTTCGGGAGCCGGGGCGGTTACATGCGGCTCGGCGGGGGCCTCCTCTCGGGGAGACGGGGCCGGAGCCGCCGGTTTCTCGGCTGCGGGGGCGGGTGCCGGGGCCGGTTCCGCTTTCGGAGCGGGCGCCGGGGCCGGCTGGGGAGCCGGGGCGGCCTTGGGTTTGGGCGAGAGGTCGATCTTGCCGAGGAACTTCGGCTGCTGGATCTCGTCCTTCACGCTGATGACATTGCTCTTGATGACCACCTCTTTCTCCTCCTCGCGCTCCTGCTTGCGGGTCTGCTCGAGGGTGATGGTCGCCTGTTTTTGGGAGATGCGCTCGCGGATCGAGTTGCGGGCACCTGCGGCACTGCGGTTCGAGCCGAACTCCTTCTCCAGCACGGCATAGGTGTCGGCATCGACCAGCGCGTTGGGCGACCCGTCGTTCTTGATGCCCTTCTTGTGCAGGAAGTCCGTGATGGTGTTGATCCCCACATTGAACTCCTTGGCAACCTGAATGAGCCTTAATCTTCTTTCATTACTCATATGGTATTCTCTCCTTTCTTGCTGTTTTGGTTATTCGAACTCGGCCTTGAGAATCTCGACCACCTTCTGAGCCTGCTCCAGCTCGAGATCGGCGCGTGCGGCGATCTCCTCGACGGGCAGCTCGAGCACGCTCTTGGCCGTGTCGCAGCCGGCAGCCTTCAGGGCGTCGATGATCCAGCCGTCGATCTCGTCGGCGAACTCCGTGAGGGCCACGTCCTCCTCCTCGATCTCGCGGTAGACGTCGATGTCGTAGCCGGTGAGCATCTTCGAGAGGCGGATGTTCAGGCCGCCCTTGCCGATGGCAAGCGACACCTGGTCGGGCTTCAGGTAGACCGAGGCGGTCTTCTTCTCCTCGTCGATGGTGATCGACGAGATCTTCGCGGGGTTCAGCGCGCGCTGGATCATCAGCTGCGGGTTGGCCGTGTAATTGACCACGTCGATGTTCTCGTTGCGCAGCTCCTTGACGATCGAGTAGATGCGCGAACCCTTCATGCCGACGCAGGCACCCACCGGGTCGATGCGTTCGTCGTAGGACTCCACGGCGACTTTGGCGCGCTCGCCCGGGATGCGGACGATCTTCTTGATGGTGATCAGCCCGTCGAAGATCTCGGGAACCTCCTGCTCGAAGAGGCGTTCGAGGAACTGGTTGGCCGTGCGCGAAAGGATGATGCGCGGCTGGTTGTTGTTCATCTCGACCGACTTGACGATGGCCTTGATCGTGTCGCCCTTGCGGTAGAAGTCGTTGGGAATCTGCTCGGCTTTCGGAAGGATGAGCTCGTTCTCCTCGTCGTCGAGGATCAGCACCTCCTTCTTCCATACCTGGTAGACCTCGCCGGTGACGATCTCGCCGACCTTCTCCGAGTACTTCTCGTAGAGGTTGGCCTTCTCCAGGTCGAGGATCCGCGAGGCGAGGTTCTGGCGCAGCGACAGCACCGTGCGGCGGCCGAACGACGAGAGCTTGATCTCGTCGGCGTATTCGTCGCCGATTTCATAGGTCGGGTCGATGGCCTTGACCTCCGACACGGCGATCTGGGTGTTGGGGTTCTCCACGGCCCCGTCCTCGACGACCGTGCGGTTGCGCCAGATTTCGAGGTCGCCCTTCTCGGGGTTGATGATCACGTCGAAGTTCTCATCCGTTTCGTACTGTTTCTGGAGCGCGTGGCGGAAGACGTCCTCCAACACGCCGATCATCGTCGATTTGTCGATGTTCTTCAGCTCTTTGAACTCGGCAAAGTTGCTGATCAAATTCAGGTTGTCCATGAGTGCGTTATCTTGTTTTTAATCAATTGCTACTTGAAGTCGAGATACTCCTTCGTGTATTTGATCTCGCCGAAGGCGTAGCGCTTCGACACCTTGACCAGCTGCTTGCGCTTCTTGCCCTCGACGGCCTGTTTCTCTTCGTAGGAGAGGTCGATGCCCTCCTCGTCGGCGCCGTCGAGTTTGGCCAGCAGCTTCACGCCGTTGTTCAGCAGCACCTCGACCGACGATCCGACCAGCCGGCGGTACTGCCGCAGGCAGCGCAGCTCGGAGCCGATGCCCGCCGACATGACCGTCAGCGAGAAGTCCTCCTCCTCGCGGTCGAGGTCGGCCTCCACGGCGCGGCTCAATGCCGCGCAGGCGTCGATCGACACCGACGTGTCGCCATCGACCGTCAATTCGATTTCGTTGCCGGCCGAGCAGCGGCACTCCACAACGAACAGATCCGTGCCGGCCAGGTGCCGTTCCGCGGATTCCGTAATTTTCTGTATCTCGATCATATCGTTGGTTTTCAGTGGTGTATAACTATGAAATAAGGGGACATTCCGTCCCCTTATCGTGCATCCTGCAGTCTTTCGACACGCAAATATAGTAAAAATTTCCGATATTCAATCGTTTGATCCGATTTTTTATCTTTCATCTTCCTGCGGCGCCTCTGTCCGAACTCCGGACATGCGGCCGCCGCCGGGTGCCTTACGCCTCGGCGTTGCGCGATTCGTAGGGCTTGATGATGCCGCGCTTCGAAGAGCGGATGAAGGCCAGCAGCGAGTCGCGCTCGGGGCTTTGCGGCACCTGACGCTCCACTTCGTCGCATCCGGTCATGTAGTTCAGGCCGCTCTGGAAGAGGATCCGGCAGGCGTCGTGGATCTCGCCGATGCGCTCGGGCGTGAAGCCGCGGCGCGAAAGTCCGATCTTGTTGATGCCCGCGTAGCGGAGCGTGTCGTTGCGGACGATGACAAAAGGCGGGAGGTCCTGTCCGAGCAGGGCGCCGCCCTGGATCATCGAGTGTTCGCCGATGTGCGTCCACTGGTGGATGGCCGCATGTCCGCCGATCACCACCCAGTCGCCTACGTGCACCTCGCCGGCCAGCGAGACGCGGTTGGCGATTACGCAGTGCGAGCCCACCACGCAGTCGTGGGCCACATGGACGTAGGCCATCAGCAGGTTGTGCGAGCCGACGCGTGTGGTGCCCGTCGATGCCGTGCCGCGGCTGATGGTGACGTATTCGCGGATGTCGTTGCAGTCGCCGATCTCGCAGGTCGTGGCCTCGCCGACGAACTTCAGGTCCTGCGGCAGGCAGGAGATCGAGGCGGCGGTGTGGATTTTGCAGCCGCAGCCGATGCGTGCGCCGTCGTGGATCACGGCACCGGGGCCGATCCAGCAGTCGTCGCCGATCACGACATCGCCTGCGATGTAGGCGAACGGTTCTACCGTCACGTTGGCGCCGATACGGGCGTCGGGATGGACGTATGCCAGTTTGCTGATCATTGTTGTTTCGGGGTTTTGTTCTTGACGATCTGGGCCATCAGCTCGGCTTCGCAGGCCAGTGACTCGCCGACGAAGGCCTTGGCCTCGACGAGCGCCACGCCGCGGCGGATGGGCTCCAGCAGGTGGATTTCGAATTGGAGCGTGTCGCCCGGAACGACCTTGCGCTTGAACTTCGCATTGTCGATCTTCATGAAATAGGTCGAGTAGTTCTCCGGGTCGGGCACCGTGTTGAGCACCATGATGCCGCTGCACTGGGCCATCGCCTCGATGATCAGCACGCCCGGCATGACCGGCTCCTCGGGGAAGTGGCCCACGAAGAAGGGTTCGTTCATCGTGACGTTCTTGATGCCGGCCACCGACGTGGCGTCGCAGTGGAAGATGCGGTCCACGAGCAGGAAGGGCGGGCGGTGGGGCAGCATGCGCCGGATGGCGTTGATGTCGTAGAGTGCCGGCTTGCGGCAGTCGTAGGTGTAGCGGGGTTTCTCGCCGGCCTTGCGGATCGTGCGCTTGAGCTGCTTCATGAACTCCGTGTTGGCGAAGTGGCCCGGGCGGGTGGCCCATACGCGGCCCTTGATCCGCACGCCGAGCAGGGCGAAGTCGCCCAGCAGGTCGAGCAGCTTGTGGCGGGCCAGCTCGTTGTTGCAGCGCAGCTCGAGGTTGTTCAGGTAACCGGCCTTGATCTCGATGTCGGGCTTGTTGAAGAGCTTCTTGAGGTGGTCGAGCTGCTCCTCGGGAACGGGGTTCTCGACCACGACGATGGCGTTGTCCAGGTCACCGCCCTTGATGAGGTTCATCTTCATGAGCGGCTCGAGTTCGTGCAGGAAGACGAACGTGCGGCACGGGGAGATCTTCGAGGCGTAGTCGTCGCCCGGCTCGAGCGTCGCGTACTGGTTGCCGATCACCTTCGAGTTGTAGTCCACATGGACCGAGACGGAGAATTCGTCGTCGGGGTAGAGGATGATCGCCGTGCCCTTTTCGGGAATCGTGTAGACCATCTTCTCGGTCACGTGATAGTAGTTGCGCTCGGCATCCTGATCCACGAGCCCCGTTTCGGTGATGGCGCGGGCGTATTCGCGGGCCGAACCGTCGAGGATCGGGGTCTCCGGGGCGTCGATGTCGATCAGGGCGTTGTCCACGCCGAGGGTCCAGAGGGCCGACATGACGTGCTCGATGGTGCTGACACGGTGGCCGCCGGCTTCGATCGTCGTGCCGCGCGAGGTGTCCACCACGTAGTCGCAAAGTGCCGGGATCTCCGGCTGTCCTTCGATATCGGTGCGGCGGAATACGATGCCCCGGCCGGCTTCTGCGGGATGGATCGTCATCGTCACCTGCACGCCCGTATGCAGTCCCTTTCCCGAGAACGAGATCGGGGCCTTCAGCGTTTGTTGTTTCGTTGACATAAGTGGTTCTTTGTAATAATTATCTGCAAAGATAATGCATGTCGGTCGCAAAAACAAATTTCCGGTTCATTTCGCTTGTCGGGGTTAATTTTCGGGCAAGGTGGCGAAAACCGATAAAAATCGCTATTTTTGCCCTGCGAAATCCGAACAGAACATGAGTCCGAAACCAGAAACGAATCCGTTGGACCCCGTCGGGGCGTCAGCCGCGCCGCAGCGGGAGGGCGGAGCCGTCGCCGGACCGGCCGCAGGCGAGGAGCTGGAGCTCATCGACCTGGGCGGCGGGTCGGAGTGCGCCGGCCGGCCGGTGCAGGGCGGTATGCGGGCTGCGGACTCCTCCGCCGTCCGGCGTACCGGGGAGGATGCGGGGCCGGAGGTCATCGAACTCGATGACGACGCCCCGGTGTCGGTCGCACCGCCGCGGCTCTTCCCGGCCGGAGAACCGTCCGGTGACCGCCGTCCGGCCCAAAAGCCGCAGCGCGGAGAGAGACGCGGGGACGGAGTGGAACGGATTTCGGAAGAAACGGCTGCCGGGGAGGAGTTCCCTCCGAAGGGGGTTCGGACCGGGAATCAGGCCGGAGCGGCAGGTCCGGAGGCGGGCCGCCGCAGGGCGGCTCCCGGCGGCGGTACTCCGGTGCAGCGGAACGGCGCAAGGCCGCGCAAACCGCGCCTGCAGCTGCCCTTCGACAACCGGCGCGAGGATGCTGGATCGTGGGCCTACGACCACCGGATCGGGCTGTGCGTCACGCTGATCGCCTATCTGGTGCTGATGATCGTCTTCGTCTCGTCGAAGATCGTCATCGGGGAGCGTCCTCACCAGCAGGGCATGTATATCGAACTGCAGTCGCTGGCCGAACTCGAGGCCGAGCGGGCCCGGCTCGAGCAGGAGGTGCGCGAGCGGCAGGCCGCCGAGGAGTTTGACTGGCGGAGCGTCCGCAATACGGTCTCGAATGAAAACGAACTCAACGAGCAGCTCAAGGACGACCGCGGCACCAATACCGCGGCGCTGAACGATGCGGCCGCCGCGGCCGAGGAGCGGATGCGGGCCAACCGTGAGGCCTACGAACAGGGACTGGCCGAGGAGGCGGCGATCCGTCGCGGCCGCACGGCCGACGAGGCGTCGGGCGAACACCGCGACCGCAAGGTCAAGGGTCGGGTGACGGTGTCGTTCTCGCTGACCGATCCGGTGCGGCAGTCGGTCGATCTGAGCATACCGGCCTACCGCTGCGAAGGCGGCGGCGAGGTGGTGGTGGCCATCACGGTCAGCCGGGGCGGCGAGGTGATCGGCGCCCGGATCGTCTCGGGCGGCGACGACTGCATGCGCGAGGCCGCCCTGCATGCCGCACGTGTTTCGACCTTCAACATCGACCCGAAGGCGCCGGCCCGCCATCAGGGAACCATCACCTATACCTTTATTCCCCAGTAGCCGGATTCCGATGCCGCATTTGCCCCGTGCGCCCCGGTGGTGCGTTCGGCTCCTTTTGCATGCGTTTCCCGCCTGTTTTGTCGGCAGGTGCCGAGAATGCGGGAAATTTGTCGTACCTTTGTTCCCGATGCGCCGGAGCGGATACGCGGCAGACGACCGTGCCGCCGGCACTGTATCCCCGATTCGAAACGCATTTGACTCATGATCAGTCTCACTGGTGAAAATATCGTATTGATCGGCGCCCTGCTGCTCTTTGTGGCGGTGGTCGCCGGCAAGCTGGCCTACCGCTTCGGTGCCCCGGCCCTGCTGCTCTTCCTCGGGGTCGGCATGCTCTTCGGCCTGGACTTCATCTCCTACCGCTCGACCGACATCACGCAGTTCATCGGCATGATCTCGCTCTGCGTGATCCTCTTCACGGGCGGCATGGACACGAAGGTCTCCGAAATCCGCCCCATCGTCGGGCCGGGTGTCGTGCTGGCGACGGTGGGCGTGCTGCTCACGGCCCTCATCCTGGCCGGATTCGTGTGGCTCATCGCTCCGTGGATCGGCCTCGAGATGCCCTTCGCGCTGGCCCTGCTGCTGGCCTCGACGATGTCTTCGACCGATTCGGCGTCGGTCTTCTCGATCCTGCGAAGCAAGAAACAGGGGTTGAGGCAGCACCTCCGTCCGTTGCTCGAGCTCGAGAGCGGCTCGAACGACCCGATGGCCTACATGCTCACCGTTCTGCTTGTCGGTGTGCTCTCGGGACCGGCATCGGGGCATGTGGACCTCGGTGTGGGCATGCTCTATCTGGTCGTGCAGCTGGTCGTCGGCGCCCTGTCGGGCTACCTGATCGGGCGGCTGGCCGTATGGACGATCAACCGCATCAACCTGGTCAATCACTCGCTCTACGTCGTGCTGCTGCTGGCCTTCGTCTTCTTCTCGTTTGCCTTTACGGACCTCATCCGCGGCAACGGCTATCTGGCCGTCTACCTCGCCGGACTGGTGGTCGGCAACCACAAGCTGGTGCAGAAGCGGCCCCTTACGGTCTTCTTCGACGGGTTCACGTGGGTGATGCAGATCGTGATGTTCCTGACGCTGGGCCTCTTCGTGAACAGCAAGGAGCTGCTGGAGCCCGATGTGCTGATCCTGGGGCTCTCCGTGGGGGCGTTCCTGATCCTCGTGGCCCGGCCGCTGGCCGTCTTCGCAAGCCTGGCGCCGTTCCGCAATTTCTCGACGCGGGCACGGCTCTATGTCTCGTGGGTCGGGCTGCGCGGGGCCGTGCCGATTCTCTTTGCCATCTATCCGCTCATGGGCAACGTCGAGTATGCCGATCTGCTCTTCAATGTGGTCTTCCTCTCGACGATCCTCTCGCTCGTCGTGCAGGGTACGACCGTCAGCGGCATGGCCAACCTGCTGGGACTTGCCTACGAGGAGCGGGAGCCGGCCTTCGGCGTGGACATGAACGAGCAGGTGAAGTCGGCGCTCACGGAGGTCGAGGTGAACGAGAGCATGCTCGAGAGCGGGCGGACGCTGCGCGAGATCGTGCTGCCGGAGAATACGCTGGTGATGATGATCTGCCGCGACGGCGACTACTTCGTGCCGCAGGGCAAGACCGAACTGCACCTGGGCGACAAGCTGCTGGTCATCTCGGACCGCTCGGAGGAGCTGGCGACGACCTATCGCGAGATGGGTATCGACGATGTGATGAAGCTCGGGAACTGACCCCGGTCCGTATGGATATGCGCAGCCCCGTCCGATACGTCGGACGGGGCTGCGTCTGTATGCCGGGATCAGAGCTCCGCCAGCCGGCGGCGGGCCGCGTCGAATTCTGAAACCAGGTTCCGGACGACCTCGCCGGCCGGAGGCAGGTCGCGCAGCAGCGAGGCGACCTGTCCGATCTCCAGCTCGCCCTCCGTGAGTTCGCCGTCGAAGATGCCGCGTTTCGAACGCCCGCGGCCCAGCAGTTCGGAGAGCTCCCCGGCCGTGGCGCCGCGCGCTTCGGCCTCCTCGACGGCGCGGCAGAATTCGTTGCGGACCAGCCGGGTGGGGCTGAGCTTCTTGAGCGCGAGGATCGTGTCGCCCTCACAGAGGGAGGTGCAGCGGCGCTTGAAGGCCTCGCTGGCCGAGCTCTCCTCGGTGAGTGCGAAGCGCGTGCCGATCTGCACGCCCTCGGCGCCGAGGGCGAAGGCGGCCAGCATGCCGCGGCCCGTGGCGATGCCGCCCGCGGCCAGCAGCGGCAGCGAGACCGCTGCCCGGACGTGGGGCACGAGCACCATCGTCGAGGTCTCCTCGCGGCCGTTGTGCCCTCCGGCCTCGAAGCCTTCGGCCACGACGGCATCGACCCCGGCCTCCTCGCTCTTGCGGGCGAAGGCGGAACTCGAGACCACGTGGGCCACCTTGCAGCCGGCCTCGTGCAGTCGTGCGGTCCACCGTTTCGGGCTGCCTGCCGAGGTGAAGACCACCGGGACGCGTTCCTCGATGATAACTTCCATGATCTGATCCGTGTATCGGTACATCTGCGGGACATTCACGCCGAAGGGCTTTGCCGTTGCCGCGCGGCAGCGGCGGATGTGTTCGCGCAGCAGCTCGGGAGTCATCGATCCCGAGCCGATGAGCCCCAGTCCGCCCGCTTCGCTGACGGCGGCCGCCAGCCTCCAGCCGCTGCACCAGACCATGCCGCCCGAGACGATCGGGTAGCGGATGCCGAACAGGGCGCAGATTCTGTTTCCGTTCTCCATGACGATCTCTTTTTACCGGGGGTAAAACGAAATGTATAAATGTAGGCGGACGCAGAATATGATGCATCGAGGAATATATCAGCGAGTTAGAAGCATGTTAGCATCAGATGCGCTACAAAACGAAATGTGACTTTCGTGTTACTTCAGTGATACTCTTCCGCATGATCTGAACACTCCGTTCAACCCGGAATGTTACATCGCTACCGAGAACGCCTTAAAACGGCCTGTTTTCGGTAGCTTTTTTTGTACATGTACCTTCTCGAAGATGCCGCACAGTCCCTTATACGCCCTATTTTTCCTGTATTTGGTGCGTTTGTGCCCGTATCAATAACCCGCCCCTGTCTGCTTGTTCAAAGCACTGTTCAAACGCCTTACAATCGACCCTCAAACAACCATGTCGGTGCTCTTACCAATATGGTTGTTTGAAACTTTAGGGGGACATTTAGGGGGACATTTAGGGGGACAAAATTTTGGCTCATTAAAAACGAAAAGTACACGTTAGGGGGACATTTAGGGGGACAAAAACGTGTAAAATTATGCGCCGCGGAATGGGTTTAACTACATTATTATGCCCATATGTGCACAAAATATGCCGTATAACACCCACTTAACGACAGGGGTAAATATAATAACCATACACGCATATCATTGAATATGCGTGTATTACGTTTGAGTGTATGCGAAATTCCTCTCTAAAAATGCGCGCGACGTCCAGGGCTACCCCATCGTGTTGAACCGGATGCTCGCCTTGATGAGGGCCAGCGCCTGGATTGAGTCTGCCGGGATATCCTTCGGCGAATGGTGTGGGTTGTGGCTTACGAGTCGGACAAAACGATTGTCGTCTGCCTTCTGGATGTATTTGATCGTGATATAGCTCTCTCCGTCGATGGTGAATGACAAAAGGTACATCTCGCCCCACAGTATTCCTTGGGATCCGTTGGGGATCTCCTTATACAATACAATATCGCCGCTCTTCAGTAACGGGTACATCGAGTCGCCCCGGACGTATACGGCACCATCACATGGAGGTAAATCGGGAATCTGAATGTGAGATATGGGTGTACGACGGTTCTGGTCAGCGAATAGAGCAACCAACCCCGCCGAGGCATCGAGTTCGTACAGCGGGACATTCTGCAAATCAATACGCCGATCGGTCTTTAAAGGAAACTGTTCGCCAATTTTTATGTTAGCAATTTGATTATCTTCGGTAGTGAGCATATTCCCCTTCCCAGTCAGTAACCAAATAGGGTTAAGATCCGAATATATTATAAGAATATTTTCCAATACAGAAGATCCAATGCTTTTGCCTTCTTTTACGGCTTTTGATATGCTACCGCGCGAGGCGCCAATTGCATTTTCAAAGGCATAATAGCTTATTCCCTTAGTTTCAATATATTCGCCAATTCTTTGCGCTACCATAAGAAAATAATCATATATATATTTGCATATAAGAAAATAGTCTTATATATTTGCATCGAGTTCCAAATATGTAACTCACGGACAAATATAGTAAAAAAGCGAATTATGGCAAAAATCATTCTTGAACACGGAGAACGCAAGGTGCTCGGCGAGCTCTTCAAGGTAAGCCAGCGTACGATCCGCCGGGCGCTGTCGTGCGAGACGAATACGGATCTCGCAAAGAAGATCCGCAAGGTGGCCCTCGACCGGGGCGGCGTATTCAAACCGACACAAAATCCGGCACAGATATGAACGATCAGTGGATTATCCGCGAGAACTACATCGGATCGGTGATATTCGGGATCCTGGCCCTCGGTGGCATCTTCGGAATTTGCGCCGGGAACTTGATCCACCTGTTCACGATCATTTCCAGCGGTTCGGTAAGCTGGGCACTATGGCACGAAGCAAAGCAAATCCAAAAACGATAAACCATGACACGCAAGGAGTTCGAAAACCTGACAAAACGCATCATCTCTCCGGAGGATTACCGGCTGATTGAAAACCTGTATATGGCCGCAGGAGAAATGGACAAAGTGGAGTTCTGCAAAGAGATCCGGATCATGTGTGCCTACGACGGCGCCAATGATCGTATTGAGCTGCGCCGATGCCTGAAGGAACTGGGCAAACGCGTCGCAACGATGGATGCAAAACTCACCTTCCAGGAGCGGGAAACAAAGAGGAAACATGCGGAACTGGCCGAGATCCTCATCGGCAAGGCTTGCGCATACCAGGATCCCGACCTGTACAGGGAAGCCGTGCGACTGATCGGCCAACGGGAGGTTACGCTTACAAAGCTGCGCATGGACCTGCCGCTGTGGGATGAAGACAAGCAGTATATCGAGGACACGCTGAAAGTGATGGCGTAAACGTCGACAAATCCCGTGAACCCACAGAGGTTGTCCGGAGCGATGCCGGCACGGGAGCAAGTAAATGGAGAACAATGGAGTGGTTCGGAAATACAATAGCGGTAACGATGCCCGACCTGACGCGGTCCGACGACGGCGAGGCCGTGATGAGTGCCGATTGCTACAAGAAGCTCGTGGCCCGGGGGCAGCTCACCATGCTCCGGCCGGGTAAGGGCCTCGGCTCCTATGCCCTGGTCGAATATGCCTCGATGCCGACCCGGTTCCGCGACCGCTTCGAGGCCAAATACGGAAATCCGGAAACGATGATGAAGCAAAATGAGATTGCACTGGCAGCCAACCCGGAGGCGCAGCGGTTCTTTCACGACCACCTGCTCCCCAACGGCGAGCATCTGCCCGAGGCGAAACAGAACGAGTACACGTTGAACGCCCGGGTGCTGAATGCCCTGTGTGAGATGTTTAACACCCAACGGGCGATGCGCCGCGCGTGCAACAACAATACTCCGGTGATCTGGACGAACATCTTTGCCGCTGCCGAGCAGCTCCGCGCGGTCTATGGACACACGTTGCCCAAGAGCGAGGCGCGTCTGCGCGACAAGATGCGACAATATGCCAAGGAGGGCTACGCCTGCCTCGTGTCGGGAAAGTTCTGCAATAGCAACACGCTCAAGATCACGAAGGCCGCCGGGCGCCAGATCATTGCACTGCGCCGATGCCGCGTGCCGGTCTACACGACACAGCAACTCTTCGATGAGTTCAACCGGATCGCCGTCCAGCGGGGCTGGAAGCCTCTCGAATCGAAGAGTTCACTCGTACAATACCTCGAACGACCGGAGATCAAGCCTCAGTGGTACGATGCGGTCTATGGTGAGCTGGCAGCCAAGCAGCTCTTCGCTCGCCGCAACAAGACCGTGATGCCGACCTTGCGAGACTCGCTGTGGTACGGCGACGGCACGAAACTGAACCTTTACTACAAGGCGGTCGAGAACGGCCGCTGGGTGGTGCGCACGGCATCGGTCTATGAGGTGGTCGACGCCTACAGCGAGACGCTGCTCGGCTACGCAGTGAGCGACACGGAGAACTTCAATGCGCAGTTCCGCGCCTTCCGCATGGCGGTCGAAACCTCCGGCCACAAACCCTATGAGATCGTTACCGACAATCAAGGCGGCCAGCGCAGTAAGGTTGCGCAGCGCTTCTTCGCCAACATCTGCCGGGTAAATCGCCCGACGGCCCCATACAACGCCCCGTCGAAGAGCATCGAATCGGTATTCGGTCGATTCCAGCGGCAAGTGTTGCACCAAGACTGGCGATTCACCGGAGGAAACATATCCTCGAAGAAGTCGTGGAAGATCAACCGCGAGTTCCTCGAGGCGAACAAGGAGCAGCTCTACACCTACGAGGAGATGCTTGACGCCTATGCCGCCGCCCGGAATCAGTGGAATGCCATGCCGCACTATGAGACCGGTATCGCTCATGAGGAGATGTACCGCACGTCGGTCAATCCCGAGACGGATCCTGTAACGGAACTGGACATGATCGACCTGTTCTGGCTGACAACCGAACGGCCGAGCCTCTTCACGGCCGACGGCATCACAATCCAATACCGCAACCGCAAATATACCTACGAGGTGCTCGATGCTGAAGGCCGCCCCGACATGATGTGGCGGCAAGAGAACACCGGCCGGTCGTTTCTGGTGCGCTTTGACCCCGAGCGAATGGATCGGGCGCTGCTCTACGAAGATACCCCGATGGGGCTGCGCTTCGAGACGACAGCCTATCCGTACCTCACGGTGCGCCGCAACATCCAGGAGCAGCGGCCGGGGGACATGGAGCTGCTCCGCTGGAACGATGCGCAGATCAAGGAGCAGCGCGTCTGCCGCCAGATCGAGAACCATGCGCTCGAACTCGAACACGGTGTCGCCCCGGAACAGCACGGACTGCGCACTCCGGCCATCAAGGGGATCAGCGAACGGGAGTTCGAACGCCTGGCCGATGCGGTCATGGCGGTACCGGCCGAGCCGGTATCCGAGCCGATTGCGGTCGGCGAATACACCAAAGCCGTCAGCAACAAGGACTATGACCCGGCATCCATCTTCAGCCGAATGTAATATTCAACCACAATCAATATGAAACAGCTAACACTTGAAGAGAAGCAGAGCATCCAGGCCCAACTGCAGGCGTATGTCGCCAAATTTCCCAGCCAGAACCGTGCGGTCAACTCGCTGACGGGCGTCAGCGCCGCAACGATCAGCGTAATCCTGAACGGAAAGTTCGACAACATCAGCGACGAGATGTTCCTCCGTATCCGCTCGATGACCTCGCCGACCCGTTCGGCCGAGTGGACCCTTTGCGAGACAGCGGCATTCCGCGAGCTGACGCTTCTGCTGGCCGATGCCCAGGCGAACCAGAACGTATCGTGGATCGTCGGGAATGCCGGGGTCGGCAAGACAACGACGGCCCATGAGTATGCCGCTCACCACGACAACGCGTTCGTGATCTCCTGCTCGGAGGATATGCGTCGCGGAGACTTTATCCGCGAACTGGCCCGGGTGTTGGGTGTCAAGTTGACACAGTCGAGTTTGCGGGACAAGCTACTGACCGTTACCGACGCGCTGCGCGTCCTCGACAAGCCGCTGCTGATCTTCGACGAGGGCGACAAGCTGATGGATTCGGTGTTCTACTACTTCATCTCGATCTACAACGCCCTCGAAGGGCAGTGCGGGATCATATTTCTCTCCACGGAGTACATCAAGCGCCGCATGAGCATCGGTCTCGACTACAACAAGAAGGGCTACGACGAGATCTTCTCGCGAATCGGCCGCCGCTTCATCGACCTTACGCCAGCTTCGAGCCATGAGGTGGCTGCCATCTGCCGGGCCAACGGGCTGAATGCCGAGACAGCCATCTCCAGCGTTCTGAAGGAGGCGCGGACCGTTGTGTCGAAGCCCTCGAATCCGTGGGACAAGAAACAGGCTCAAGACTATTTCGACATGCGCCGTGTCAAGAAGTCCGTGCACAAGAATAAAGTCCTCGCTCAAACGAAAAAATAACCCGTTCAAACGCCGTTCAAATGGCTCGCACGTTATCCGCAAAACAAGTCCTGACGATCAAGTACCGCACGATCGCGCCCGGAGGCATCTGGGCCGATTGTGTCGGCACGATCGGCCGTTCCGGGGTGATCTTCTTCTGGGGCAACAGCGGCAACGGAAAGACCTCGGCCGTGATTTCGTTCTGCCGCGAGCTGTGCCGGCTTGGCCTTCGCGGTCTCTACCTGTCGAAAGAGGAGGGGGTCGACCTGACCATGCAGCAGACGCTCCGCCGCTTCCAGATGGCCGAGTGTGGCAGCCGGTTCCAGATCGACGGCCGCATGACCATCGAGGAGCTCGACGAACGGCTCTCGAAACCCCGGTCGGTCGACTTCGCGGTCATCGATTCATTCCAATACACGCAGATGAGCTACAAGCAGTACATCGCCTTCAAGGAGCGGCATCGCAACAAACTGCTGATCTTCGTCAGCCATGCTGACGGGAAGCGTCCGGACGGGCGGGCAGCCATGAAGGTGATGTACGATGCCGCGCTGAAGATCTGGGTCGAGGGCTACAAGGCCTTCAGCAAGGGTCGTTTCATCGGGCCGACGGGCGAGTGTACAATCTACGAAGAGGGCGCCCGACGCTATTGGGGGGGGTAAACCAGTAAAACCAAATGATATGGACCTGAATTCACAAAACAAGGTAATGCGGGCCGGCTTCATGCTTATTCGAAAGGACGATCAGCCGCAACCGCGAATCAAGTACAAGCAGTTCGGACTTCCCGAGTGGCGGACACTCGAGAAGTTCGCGACCAAGGCCGAACGAGATCGGCGGTTCAAAGAGCTGTTGAAGGACAGTACCATCATCGAGGATTAAAGACATGAAGACAATGAAGATCTACATCAGCGGAAAGATCTCCGGCCTGCCCGTCGACGAGGTGGTTGCCAAGTTCCAGACGGCCGCGTGGAAGATCCGCAAGTTCGGACAGACCCCGATCAACCCTCTGGATAACGGGCTCCCCATCGAGGCGGAGTGGGCCGACCAGATGGGCAAGGACATCGCACTGTTGCTTCGCGCCGATGCCATCTACATGCTCTCGGATTGGCGGCAGAGCGAGGGCGCAACCATCGAGTATCTGATCGCCCGACAGCGACGGATGCGCATTTTCCTGGCCGAAACCTTCGATGCGCACGTTGCGCTTGAGTTAAATAAAACCCTGGGCCATGAAACGGAAGCGTAACTATTCACGGCTGTACGCCATCGCCAAGGCCAAAGGCATCGACCTCGAAGAACACAAGGAGGTGCTGGTGTCGCAGTTCACCGGAGGCCGAACGACTTCCCTGCGGGAGATGACCGCAGCCGAATATGAGGAGCTATGCGAGTGCCTTCAGACGGGGAAGCAGTCCGGGGAGAGCACGGCCGAGTACAAAGAACGGCTGCGCAGGGCGCGCTCGGCGGTGCTGAACCGGCTGCAACGCCTCGGCGTGGATACGGCCGACCGGACGTTCGCCGCCGTGAACCGGTTCTGCATGAACTCCCGCATCATCGGTAAACCCTTCGGAATGCTTTCCGTCGAGGAGTTGCAGGCGCTGATTCCGAAGCTTGAGGCGATCCTTCGCAAGCCCCGCACCGTGAAGCTCCAGCGCATCATCGAGGTGCCGATCTTTTTCCGCCCGGGCCAACTGCCGAGCTGACAAGTGAACAATCGTAATGCTACTGGATATGACATACAAACAAATGCAGTTGATCCGGCGCACAGCCTGGATGAACCTTCAGATTCTCGATCGGGGGCCGAGCGAGGCCGACGCGAAATATGTGCCGATTGCGGTTCGCATGCTTACGATGGTCGCCTGTATGGGATACGCGGTTCTCGACCTTGAGGCGGCACTTGCCGATGCCGGAAAACTTCGCCATCAGGTCAAACTGCGGATGGGCCAAATTCGCCACATGACGGAATACGCGCACGGAACGGCCTTCAACATGCTGCACTCGGTCAATCCTGCGGCCTCGCGGCAGTACAACGACCAGCTCGACTGGATGTACGGCAGAATCTCGGCCTGCATCCTGCTGCCCGAGCCGGAGAAATCCTACAACATCGTAGTGTCGTTGTGTCGGTTGATCGAGAAGTACAACGGCCGGATCTCGGGCCGTTACGACTTCGCCCCGGCAAAACCTCTGTACAGGATCCCGGCCCTGATCGCGTGCGCGGATATCCCGGACTACAAGCTGGACAACATCATAGAACTGAACACGAAATGAACGATCTTTCTTCATATGGATATCCCGAAAATGACAGCAGCGGAACGCGCGGAATTGAGAGCGCAACTTAAAGCTATCGCACCTGCCTTGCTATTCCCTGAGACAGACGAGCATATGGCGGTCTATGAGGCTACCGTGAAGCTCCGAGAGATGCCCGAGAAGTTCCGTACGCCGGAGTTCGTCTTCAAGGCTGTGCGAGAAAATAAAAACCAACAATTAACCATGGATATCACAAAAATGACAGCAGCGGAACGCGCCAAATTGAAGGCGCAGCTTGAGGCCGAAGAGCGTGCCGAGAAACAGAAACGCGAAGAAGATGTTGCCGCCTACAAGTCCGCCGTGGACGAGTTTTGCCGGTTGAAGTTCTCACGGCTCAAGGCCATGAGCGAAGAGATGCGGCGTCTCAAGGACGAGGTGTTCGCCGAAGCTGAGACGTTGATCAAGCTCAAAGAGGAGCTGTTCAAGACGAAATCCGACCGCCACAGTGACCAGTTCACTACTTCCGATGGTCGCATCACGTTGGCACTGGGCAACCGCACGAACGACGGCTGGGACGATACAGTCGAGGTCGGTGTCGCCAAGGTCAAGGAGTTCATCCGCTCGCTGGCCAAGGATGACGACTCGGCCGCTCTGACGGAGATGGTGATGAGTCTTCTGGCAAAGGACCGTAAGGGTAACCTGAAGGCGAGCCGCGTGCTTCAGCTCCGGGAGATTGCCCGAAAGTCCGGATATCCCGCGCTCATCGAGGCAACCGACATCATCCAGGGAGCCTACCGACCCGAAGAGACCTGCCAGTTCATCTCAGCCTCGTGGAAGGACGAACGAGGCGTCAAGCACACGCTGCCGCTCTCGATGGCAGCCATGGAATAAAAACACAAAAGATCGGGGACAGTTTTATATCTGCCCCCGATCTTGCCAGGATACTCATACGAGAGGTAGATCATACTGTTTTTGCGGTTTAACTATAATACGATTATAATCACCACAATCTTGTAAACGATGTAGCCCATCGTGAAACTTTCCACTAAAGTTTCAGCAAATGACCAGAAAGAGGGATTACTATTCTTCTTCCCAATTTCAATGTTTACTTCTTTTTTTTCTTTGTTCAAATGAAATTTAAAGTTAAACATTAGTGAAATTTTATTTAATTATCAAGTACAGGGATGAACGATCCCCGCACCATCTTTTACAGATGTTTTTAGACATCTGTCACACAAAACATAGTTTGTGCTATTCAAAAGTAAATAGAAAAATCCATAGTTTTATTAAGAATATCTCTCGTGATTTATAAAGTTAGTTTCATCATCCAGCGGCCTGGATATCGGAAGCGCTACTTGAGTGGGTTCTATATCCCGCGACAGGAAGGCATGCCGGTGGCGGAGATGAAGCGGGAGTGCACGGAGTTCATCCGAAACCGGCTTCAGATGGAGGATGCCCGATTCCTGGACTTCACCATGGAGCTGATCGTTTTCCGCCGCGTGAATGTCGATTTTATCTACCAGGCAGGGTCATCTCCCGGTCTCTGATAAGCAAGGATCCCGATGCCGGGGAAAATGCATCGGGATCCTGTGTTTTGCCGGGAAAATTCGTATCTTCGAACAAACAAACCCTTCGTAATACCACTACCATGAAAAAACTCCTCATATTTTGTCTGCTAACGCTGTTCGGCTCGGGTAGTCTGTCGGCGCAGGATCGGGTGGATCAACCGGTCACCATGTTGTCCTACAAATCCAGAGAGATCAAGAAGGCCCTCTATTGGGAGCAAGTTGATGGCAAATGGAAGAGCCGCTACAATACGGATATCCGTTTCCAGTCGGGCGTTCAATGCGACAATTTCCGGTCTCTGTTCATCGGCTGCATCGATACGATGCGTTTCCTCTTCATCGAATACGACAAGGGAGCATACCTCTATCCGAATCTGGAGATGGATTGGCGCTACTTCAGAACGATCTGCGCAGGTCTTCTCGAGGAGGCCAACTATGAAGCTCTGAAAGCAATTGCTCCGGGACAGCAGGTAAGCGTAGTGTCGCACTATACCAACGAGTCTCACAAGAATGCGCAATACTCGTTCCCCGGATTCATGGACATGACACGTCTGCTTTACTCCTCGGCGCGTACGCTCTACAACAGCTACGAGAAGGAGTACGATACCGATGCGGCAGCGGCCTATTGGCAAAAGGAATATCCCGACAAGTTCATGCTGGCGGTACTGCGCACTACCAGCGACGGCAAGGACGTCATCCGGTTCCAGGTCTTTCCGGCGTATATCAACATGGGCGAACCTGTCGGCATGGACAAGTTCTACTTTGAGATTCCCTACGACGAATACGAGAAGTTGTTCCAGGCCGACCGGAAACTGACACATAAATAGCCGGACGATCCGGAACAGACGAAAAATCCGTCGGAGTCATTCGATTCCGGCGGATTTTTATCTGCCTGGCATCCCGAATTCCGGCAGTAATCCCTATCTTTGTGTCATGGCGAACATCAACTCACAGGAATTGTTTCACTGCCCGACCATCGAGAAGGCCGGGAACCGGAGGCGTACGCGTTCGCTGGCCCGTTCGGGGGATGGAAACATTACCTCGCGCAGGGAGCGGATCGCCAAGCGCAACCGTATCCTGACGGCACGGTACTACTATTGGACGGAGCTCGAACGGCGGCGTTTCGACGATGTACTGAAGATCCTTGCCGACAATGAATTCTTCGTCGAGGACCGCACGATCAGCAACGCCCTGGTCGCCGAGGATGAGTTCTACAACACGCTGATCCGCCAGCGGACGACCAAGCGCCAGCTGCGGCGGATGTTCCCCGGCTGGGACTGGAGTTAATCCATGAAGGCCGATTCATAGATCATTCGATATACCTTCAAACCATCCGAACGGCTCTCCGGGGTCACCGATGCACGAGCCAGAGGATTGATGCTGTTATTGCAGCTCCATCCCTGGAGTTTCTTGTGGATCCGTTTCAGCGTATCGTATTGTGCAAGGGCCTTCTCGCGGACCTCGATCGGTGCGGAGGCGTTCGTCGGCGCGCAGACGTTGAATGCTACCCGCAGTTGGAACCGCAGCTTGTTGCGTTGCGCCCAGATCGTGTGGTTCACGCACTGCGGGTAGCTCATCTCCACCAGGCAGCAGGGAAATGCCACGGGCGGACGTTCGGATGTGTTGAGCTGCCCCTGGTCGGCATCGACCCATTTCAGCTCGGGGATCTTGCTTTTCAGCTGGTCGCACAGGGCAATGAAGAGTTCTTTTTCCATAGTCAGTTTTCCTGTTACAATCCAAATAAAATTGGATCAAAGTTTTCGGTTAAATTTGTT
>ENA-UOJG01001044-UOJG01001044.1-human-gut-metagenome-genome-assembly--contig:-C47-NODE-1044-length-32513-cov-27.781441_pt1 | contig 32513 bp, 47 predicted proteins | sample MGYA00242340_ERZ723887 | MGnify/ENA metagenome assembly ERZ723887 | reverse complement strand
GGCGGTCTATCTATTGTTTTCGGTTGCTTGCTTCTTTACCGTACATGAGCATTACATCAAGAGTATAAGTTGCTCCTGCATAAAGAGAAATTTCATAGCGACTATTTGCTTCGCTATAAACTAATTGACTATCAGTTCCAATTGTTAATGTTGGACTTGATTGTTCAGGTGGATTATCTCCATTATCAGGATTTCCACCAAAACTACAGCCTGTAAGTAATGTTGGAATTATAAAACAAAATGCTAAAATAATAGCGAAAAATTTATGTTTAGTTTTAAATCTCTTACTCTTCATAACAATATCCCTACCTTTTATAAAATAAGTATAACATAATTTTTTTTATTTTGTATCAATATTTGTTAAGAATTTTTCTTTTTATATTTTTCTTTAAAGTTAATATATTCTATAGTTTTTCTTTTTCCTTTGATTCTTCCGTGATTATAAAACCAAATCCAGTCAAATACAGCCTGTTTTAATTCGTTAATATTTTTAAAGTCTTTGTTATACATAACTTCATTTTTAAGCCTACTATGAAAACTTTCTATAACTGCATTATCTAACGGAGTTCCTTTTCTGCTCATAGATATTTGAAAACCAAATTTACGACACCACATTTGATATTCAGGAGATGTGTATTGAAATCCTTGGTCGCTATGAATTATTGTTCCTTGAGCATTATATCGCTCTAATCTAGCAGAAATCAGGGTTGAAACAACTAGTGGAATATCGTTTAAATAATGTATTTTGTATGACACAATCTTTCTATCATATAAATCCATAATAGTTGATAAAAATAATCGTTTACCTTTGAAAGTTAAGTAAGTTATATCTGTTACCCAAGCAATATCAGGTTTATCTACAGTAAAATTTCTTTTCAGTAAATTGCTTTTTACATTCTCTTCTAGAACTTTTTTTTGAGCAGTTTGCTTTTTTCTTTTGGAATAAACAGGCACTATACGATATTCCTTCATTAGTCTTCTGATTTTTTTAGAGTTCATAACAAGTCCATAAGTTTCTAATAATGCTTGTTTTATTCTTCGATAACCATAGGTTTGTAATGATTCATTAAAAACATTAAATATGAGCGAAGCATCATAATCATCTTTACTAGCTTGTTTAATAATTCTGTAATATGTTGGTTGAGAGATTTCCAATACTTCACACATCATTTTTACAGAATAAACATCTTTGTATTTGTTTATAAAGATGGCTTTCTCCCTTGTTGAAGCATCAGGAAGTCTTCCATTTTTTTTAGAATTTCATATCTTTGTTTGTAGTCAGTATCAAGATTTGCAATTCTACCAGAATATTGTGGTCTTCTATCAATTAAGACATCAATACCATTATTAGTTTTTGCAAACCAATTTTTTACTGTGCTTCTAGGAATATTATATTCTTTTGCAAGTGCATTAGAAGTTGCTCCTTCTTCATAGTGTTTCCTTAAGATTTCTCGTTTTACTTCAGCAGTATATTCTTTATGCTGAACACATCTTTTGTTTTCCATAATAACATCTCCTTTTTGTGTGTGATAATCGTTTATCACTATATAAATTATATCATAAATTATACTTATTTTGGACACAAAAAAAGAAAGAAACATTGAAATAGTATCAATATTCCTTTCTAGGACTTTTTATTATTATTTCGCTAACAGGGTGCAGAACATTAAAAAGGCTTTTTTATTACATCACTATATTTATATTTTTCTTTTGTTGCAGTTTATTTAGCGCATGAGTGATTGCATCATCATTATACGCTCCCAAACGCTTTTGCTCTTTTGTGTATGGCGTCTGCGGATATGGATTCATTCTAAATCCAACATTATCCATAAATATCTTTTCAAACTTTACATTAAATCTTCTCGAAAGATAATAAATCGCTTGAATTTGCTCTTCGGTTGGTTCTAAGTCATATTCATATTCGTTGTCGTCGTGAAGATCATTCCAAACCGAACACAAAATGTCAGGATCGTTTTCATTTGTCGCTCTTACATGGTCATAACATTCGCGGATGTCAAGGCGCTTGGTGTCTTGAAAATATACATATCTTAAACTATTTTTTAGGTTAACATTGTTATATTTAAGCCAGCACGCAACTTCCATATGCATACGCTCAACCTTATAAATTGTGCCGTCTTTTAAAATAATGCCCACTGTTGGCAAGCGAAATTTATCCATATTTTTTAAAGTATAAAAATTCTTTCCTTCTTGTTCAACGGCAAAATAATCATCGCAATATTCAGGATAATTTAAATCCTGTCCGCCATAAACAAGTGCACTCCCAAAAACTGGCAACTCAGAAAACATATCTTTGATAGTCATCAAAGTTAATCCGTCATCAAAACATTTTTTTACTTGTTTAATTGTTGGTCGTGCTATTGTTTCCATGCAATTATTATACTCCTTTTACACAGCGAAATCAAGACGTTTTAACAAGATGATTTATTGCACAAAAAAACCACAACAAATTGTGGTTTTGGTGGCTCACCCGGGGCTCGAACCCGGGACCCCTTGATTAAAAGTCAAGTGCTCTACCGACTGAGCTAGTGAACCATAAGGTGGATTGAAGTCGGCTTGTTTTTCGTTTATGTGGCTTGCTTTGATTGTGCTGCCTTTAAGACTTTTTTCGTTTGTTCGAATTGGCTGGGGTGGCAGGGACGACGCGTTAAGCAAACAAGCCGGCGTGCTTGTTTGTAGCCAAAGTCAAATCGAACTTGCTTCGATTTCGCCGGAACGGGCGAACCGTTGGTTCGAAGCCTGTCTTTAAGGCCATTTCGTCTGTTCGAATTGGCTGGAGTGGCAGGGACGACGCGTTAAGCAAACAAGCCGTTGCGCTTGTTTGTAGCCAAAGTCAAATCGAACTTGCTTCGATTTCGCCGGAACGGGCGAACCGTTGGTTCGAAGCCTGCCTTTAAGACTTTTTTCGTCTGTTCGAATTGGCTGGGGTGGCAGGATTCGAACCTACGAATGTTGGAGTCAGAGTCCAATGCCTTACCGCTTGGCGACACCCCATTAAGGCGCTCTGAAAATATATGGGGTGATCGAAGAGGATCGAACTCTTGACCTCCAGAGCCACAATCTGGCGTTCTACCAACTGAACTACGACCACCATAATTTTTGGTGCTCCCAGAAGGATTCGAACCTTCGACCTCTGCCTTAGAAGGGCATTGCTCTATCCAGCTGAGCTATGGAAGCCCATGGAGCGGGTGATGGGAATCGGACCCACACAACCAGCTTGGAAGGCTGGGGTTCTACCACTGAACTACACCCGCACGATAAGCGACTATGTAAATATAACATAATTCGCTTATTTTGTCAACGATTTTAAATAATAAAATTTTTGTAATAACGACAAATTATTTTCTTAGTAAAACTAGATTTTTTTAAGCACAGTTCTTCCCGCTTGAAGCATAATTGCAATAGGAAGTTCGTTTGTCTTTATCGCTTTGATTGCGCCATGAGCATACTTGGCTGCAATTTTAAGTTCGGCCTTAGTTGGTTGCCAGCCTCTTTGCAAGTGTCCAATCACAAAGCTTCTAACTTCGGCAGGAACGACTTTTTCTTCAAGCCTGTTTGCAAGTTGTCTAACATCACAAATATTTTCACGAATTATAACACTTGACGACTTACCTTTTTTGTAAGCGGCTTTGATTGTATTTGCAATCGCATCTTCGTCAAGTTGATCCTGTTCAGTTATAGTTATATCTGGTTTTAAAATCTTTGAAGATGTTTCAGCAATGTGCCCCGAATATCTGCCCATTGTTTCAAATATGCAACACCTGTTGAAGGCTTCCATGCTTGGCATAATGTTGCGGAAGCTGTGGCATACAGCATTGACTGCTGTGTGAAATCCTATGCAATAATCAGTGTCTTCAACATCGTTGTCGATAGTTCCCGGAACAAACACCGCTCTCATGCCATTGTCGGCCAATCTGCGAACTCCGACTTTTGATCCGTTACCTCCAATAACGACAACAGCGTCATAATTTTTAACATTGTCAAGGCATTTTTGAAAGTTTTTAACTTCCTTAAATTCAGGAAATCTTCCAGATTTTATGCAGCAACCAGCGGCATTTTCATACTTGAGTGGTTCAAAATATGAAGCAGGATAGATTTCATTTTCATAAAGTCCTTTAAATCCGCCTTGGCAAGCATACAAATGTTTCCCATATTTTTTGTAAAGTTGTGAAATAAATTTGTTCATTCCTGGGGCATCTCCCCCACTTGCAATAACTAAAACTTTCATTATTTCTCCTTTTTTACTTCATTTGTGACCACATTTTCTTGGCCGATCAAGCCATAGAGTTCGTTTAATAAATAATTGTTTACATCTACGCCAACATTATAAGCAAAGGCTTTGTTTGCAGATGTGCATTTGATAATAACCTCCGCCTCTCCTTTGTAAGCATGAAGTGTCGATTTAATCTTGTTGAACAAGTCTATGTCGCGTGTGTCAAATTTCAAATAAAGTTTTTTCTTCAAATATTCTTCTTGTGCCTCTTCTCCGCGTTTCTTCCATGGAATAACTTCGGTTGCGTTGACGCTTGGCGTTCCGTTTCGCATTGAAATTTTACCTTTGATTGTAACAAGTCCATCTTCTTCAACAAACTGTTTGAATTTTGGATAAACATTGCCAAACAGCGAAACTTCAATAGTGCCATAAAGGTCTTCAATTTTGATGAAAGCAAATTCTTTCCCGTCTTTGCTTAGCATACGCTTTTTTTCAACAATAAGCCCACCGCAAGTAACCGCCATGCCATCTTGAACTTGATCGTAAACAGCCTCTTCGTCTTGCATTTCTTCATCAAATTCATCGCCTTCTTCTTCGTTTGGTTGCATCATTTCACTTGTAAGATTAAATCCATCAAAGTAATCAAGGTAGTCGTCAAGAGGGTGACCTGAAAGATAAATGCCGACAACTTCTTTTTCGTATTTAAGCAAGGTTTCTTTGTTGTATTCTTTAATGTTTGGGTAGTCAAGCGTATTGAAGTCTTTTTCAACTGCTGCAAAAGCGTCGAACATTGAAAATTGACCTGTTTGCTTGTTTTTGTTGTCTTTAATCGCTCTTTCAACGGCGATGCTGTAAACTGACATAAGCTGCGAACGATATTTGCCAAAGCAATCAAATGCGCCGGCCACAATCAAACTTTCCAAAACACGTTTATTTAAAGCAGCGATATCTACTCTTGAAACATAATCCTCAAAAGATTTAAATTCGCCGTTTTTGTTTCTCTCTTCGATGATTAAATCAATAACTGATGAGCCCACCCCTTTCAATGCAGCAAGCCCAAAACGAATGTTTCCATCTTCAGTTTTGAAGTATGTCGTTGATTTGTTTATGTCAGGTGGAAGAACTTTAAATCCTTCTTTTTTTGCATAAGTTGTATATTTTTTAATGTCATCAGAATTTGTAAGTCTGTTGTTTAAAACAGCAGTTAAAAATTCAACTTCATAATATGTTTTTAAATATGCGGTTTGATAACCAACATAAGCATACGCCGCAGCGTGTGATTTATTGAATGCATATTTTGCAAATTCGGCCATTCGGTCGAAAACTTTTTCAGCAATCGCACGGTCATGTCCAAGTTTTACAGCGCCAGGAATCGACGCTTCGCCAGTTGGATCTTCCCAACCGTCGACAAACTTAACCTTTTCAGCTGCAATTTTATCGACTTTTTTCTTGCCCATAATACGACGAATATTATCGGCTTGCCCAAGTGAGAATCCTCCCATAACTTGAACAATTTTCATAACTTGTTCTTGATAGACAATGCAACCATAAGTTACGTCCAGAATATCTTCAAGACAAGGATCATCATACACGACCGCAGAAGGATCTTTTTTGCATTTTACAAACTGTGGAATCGAATCCATTGGACCAGGTCGATAAAGCGAAATTCCGGCGATAATATCGTCCATACATGTTGGACCAAGGTCCTTCATGAATCGTTTCATACCACCGCTTTCAAGTTGAAATACAGCTTCAGTGTTTCCTGATGAAATAAGTTCGAACACTTTTGGATCGTCATATTCCATATTATAAAAATCGATGTCAACGCCGTGGTTTTCTTTAATGTAATCAAGGGCTTTTTTAATATCGGTGAGAGTTTTAAGACGCAAGAAGTCCATTTTCAGCAAACCTAAATGTTCGATTTCAATCATGTCGAATTGCGTTACAATTTCTTCGCCGTTTCGAGCAAGCGGAACGAAATTAGGAATAGGTTCTGGCGAAATCAAAATGCCGGCAGCGTGCTGCGAGCAGTTTCTTGGCACGCCTTCAAGCTTAACAGCCATATCAACGACCTTTTTAATAAGATCATCTTCTTCATAAAACTTTTTAAGGTCAGGAACGATATATTTATCATTTGCCGGATCTTTTGTCATTCCGAAATAATATTTCAAGACAGGTTTGTTTCTGTTGAGTCCATCAGGCGGAAAATTAGGGATTTCCTTGCAGATTTTGTTTGTGTCAGGAATTGACAAGCCAACAACTCTTCCGACATCTCTGATGGCGTTTTTCGCCTTCATACTACCAAAGGTGATGATTCCTGAAACATGATCGGGTCCATACTTGCGTTTTGTGTATTCAATTACTTCGCCACATCTATCAGGACAGAAATCGACGTCGAAGTCGGGCATCGAAACACGTTCGCGGTTGATAAATCTTTCAAAGAACAAATGATACTTAATTGGGTCAACCATAGTGATGCCTGTGCAGTATGCCACCAAACTTCCTGCCCCCGATCCACGACCTGGGCCAACAGGGATTCCGTGTTCGCGGGCGAAGTTGATATAGTCCCACACAACCAAGAAGTATTCAACGAAGCCTTGATCGCGAATGGTGTCAAGTTCCATTTGCATACGTTCTTTAAGTTCGTCAGTAATTTCTGGATAAAGCCTTTCCATGCCTTCGTATGCAAGGCGCTCCAAAAATTGATAAGCTGTTTCACCTGTGTCTGGACGATAGTCAGGAATGTAGTTTCTGTTTGCTGGCAGTTTATATTTTTCGTCCACGTTTGGATTTTCGCCTAACGATTTTGTTTTCAATATAACTTCGCATTTATTGGCAATTTCAATAGTGTTGTCCAAAGCTTCTTCAAAGCCAGGCAACGCCTCCAACATTTCTTCATAGGTTTTATAATAAAACTCTTGCGTTTCAAACTTCAAGCGGTCTGGATCATCAAGTTTTTTGTGCATCTGAACGCACATAAGCACATCTTGAAGTTCGGCGTCTTCTTTGTTTAAATAGTGCACGTCGTTTGTCGCCACCATTTTAATGCCAAGTTCTTTTGACAGTTTCACAAGCCCAGCAATCACTTCTTGGTCTTCTGGCAAATAGTGATTTTGTATTTCAAGATAATAATCATCGCCAAAAACATCTTGATGCCATTTTGCAAGTTCTTTTGCTTCGTCATAACGGCGTTGCAGCAAAAGTTGAGGCAAATGTCCCGCCAAGCAAGCAGAAAGGCAAATAACGCCCTTTGAATACTTTTTCAAAAGTTCATAATCAATTCTCGGTTTATAATACATACCATCAACGTTTGCAATTGAAATAAGTTTAAGCAAATTGTGATAGCCTTCATTATTTTTTGCAAGCAAAATAAGGTGACCCATATCCGCTTTTGTGGTTTTATTTTTATGGTCTTTGCAAATATAAAACTCGCAACCAATGATCGGTTTAATGCCATTGGTTATACATGCTTCATACATTTTAATTGTGCCATACATATTGCCGTGGTCAGTGATCGCAACTGCCTTCCAACCGCGTTCTTTTGTGATTTCTACCAACTTTTCAATGCGCGCAAGCCCATCAAGCAAGCTGTATTCAGTATGGACGTGTAAATGCACAAAATCTTTCACGAGTCTCTCCTTTTATTTGAGTTCTTTAGCAATTTTTATAAGTTTGTTTAAGCGGTGATTAAGCCCGCTTTTAGACAGTTGCAATGTCGAAAGTGACAACAGCCCATCAAGGCTTTCTTCGGGATTTGCCATTCTTAAAAATGCAACTTCTTGAAGTTGATCGTCAAGGCTTTCAATTCCAATGGTCGAAATAATAACATTTATTGCTTCGATTTGACGCATACTGGCGTCAACTGTCTTGGAAATATTTGCGTTGATGCAATTAACCTCGCGGTTTATCTGATTTCGCTTTTCGCGAATAATCATTTCATTTGAAAGCGCCATAACGCTGTTATCTGCTCCTAATAGTGCAAGAAAATCTTTGATGAGTTCGGCTTCTTTTATATAAAGCACAAAAAGATTTTTTCGCTCTACAAGTTTTGATAATATGTTAAATTCGACTAAAAGTGCAGCCAAATCAGTCAAAAATACATGACTGTGCGATGTAAGTTCAAGATGATAACCCGATGTTGTCTTTTCGCTTTCAACTTCACTGAGCCTGATTGATGATGTCCCGCAGCCAAGATAAGCGCCTCTTAAAAATGAAATCTTCGTTTCCTCGCTGCAAACAATGTTGCTGTCAATCCCCCAGTTTAAATGGTATCCATCATTAGTTATCTCTAAAAGCCCGATATCTTTCAACAATCTTTCTGCAAATGTCGCCGGAAATGTTATGCGATAATAGGTAGTTTTGTTGATCACGTAGTCATCTTCAATGTCAAGCTCAAGATAATCTCCATAAAGCGTGTGAGCAAGTTCGTTTACAACAGGATACAATTCGTTTAAGTCTGTGACGATTGCCGCTTTAAGTGCTTGTCCATTTTTTTCAATTTCGCCAGCAGCATGAAAAAGACCAGACAAAAAGGCAAATGCAGTGTCTGCATTTTCCTTATGCGTGTTTAATATTTCAATTTTGCTGTCTTTTGAAAAACTCAATTTTAGTTCCTTTTCTTTTTAAACGTGACCGGTTTGTCCAAATTCACTATCAAATTTGATGGAATGTTCAATCTATAAATCAAGTTGATAGCATTGTTGCACTCTCCCACCATTTCTGGGCTGTGAGCATCAGAATCTATTATAAACTTAACACCTTCTTCCGCCATAGTCAAAACTTCTTCGTCTGTGAAGTTTATGCGCTTGCCATTAAGTTCGATATATGTTCCCTTTTGTTTTGCCAGTCTAGCAACAGCTATTGTATCAGTTGGACAGCCAAAGTTTAAGTGTGTGATGATGTCAATAGGATATTTATCAAGCGCCTTTAAAAAAGCGGCAGTGTTTTTTGATAAACGCGCCTTGCTTGGCTTGAATGGCGAAAAATTAGCGTAAACAATGTTCAATTTATCCTTTAAAGTAGGTGTTTTTATAATATTATGATGACCCATAAGAATTATATCAAGGTTTTCAAGGTCTTCTTCTTTTAAGTCAACCTCGCCATTAAGCGAAATTAAATTGGATTCTACGCCCAACAAAATATCAACGCCAGTGATTTCTCTAGCGTTTAAAATATCTTCTCTAACTTGTGGGATATCTTTTCTGCGCACGCCATACAACTTGTGATTAAAGCCGTGATCTGTAATTGCAATTTGTTTCAGACCTTTTTCAGCAGCCACAGTCGCATTTTGAAGAACAGTTCCCTTGCCATGATTATGTCTCGAGTAAATTGTATGGGTGTGATAGTCCCCGTAAAGTATCATTTTCGCTCCTTATTGATAGTATATCAATATAAAAAAAGTTTTGCAAGTCAAAGGGGGCGAAAAGTTAGATGATTTTTATCTCTCTTTCAAACTCATAGCCTTTGCTTTTTGCAATCCATTCAACAATTTGAATTAGCAAAATTACGTCTTCAAATGTGGCATCGTTGGCATTTACGATAAATCCCGCATGCTTGGTCGAAATCATCGCCCCACCAACAGTCAAACCTTTAAGCCTCCATTCATCAATAAGTTTTGCTGGGGAAAAATCTTTTCCGCGCATAAACACACTGCCGCATGACGGCAAAGAAGGCTGCAAAGATTTGCGTTTTTGCAAAAATTGCATTTGTTTTTTAATTATTTCCTCTTTTTTGCCTTTATTCAACTTAAATTTTGCTTCAATTAAAATTTCACCACTATCAAGTGGACCTTTTCTATATGCAAAATCAAATTTGTTTTTAGTTTTAATTTCGCCGTCTTGCAGCGAAACAAACTCATCAAGATGATTGCAAATTTCATCGCCAAACGCGCCTGCATTCATGGCAATCGCTCCGCCAACACTTCCAGGAATGCCATACAATGGTTCTAAGCCAGTGAGTTCATGTTGCTCACAAAACATACACAACGTAAATAGACTGATTCCCGCACCGCAAGACACAATGTCCCCGTTAACTCTTATGGTGTCAAAGCCTTTCATCGACACAAACACATCACGATAAACTTTGTCACGAAAGATAATATTTGAACAATTACCTAAAATAATGCAATTTTTTGATATTTTTTTGCTATATTTTATTATATTATTTAATTGTTCTATATTTTTAGGGACAAACAATCTTTTTGCCTTGCCGCCAACATGCATAGAAGACAACTTTTTTAAATCTATATTTTTTAATTCTTTCCCTTTATTTTTCATACAATTAAATATGAAAATAATATAAAAAAAGATAATAATTTTAATTAAAAATAATAATATATTAAATTATTTAAATATTTTAAAAAATAACAAAAAAAATACACAATAATTTGTGTATTTTTTTATTTTAATTAAATTTAGATAAGTTCAACGATTGCCATTTCAGCAGCATCGCCTCTGCGTTTTCCAAGTTTAACGATGCGTGTGTATCCGCCACCTTGTCCGAGTTTTTCAGCGCGTTCAGCATATTTAGGAGCATAAACGTTGAAAATCTTTTCAAGAAGAGGATGGTTGATTCCTTCAACTCTAGCATCATAAGCCGCTTTTGATTCTTTATCGCCGCGTTGTTCTTGTCTGTCATAAACATATGACATAATCTTTCTTCTTGCAGCAAGTCTTTGTGATCCATCATTAACAACTTCAGTCTTAACTTTTACACCCTTAGCATCTTTAATATCTTTAGAAACTGTTGAAGTGTCTTTGTAAGTTTTGATAGCGGCAGTTAATAACTTTTCAGCAACTGAGCGAACAGACTTTGCTTTAGCAAGAGTTGTTTCGATTTTTCCATACCAAAGAAGATCTGTAACTAAGCCTCTAAGCATAGCGTCTCTTTCTTTAGATGGTCTTCCAAGTTTATCGTTAGCCATTGTGTTCTCCTTTTATTCTTCGTCTTTGCGAAGTGCAAGACCATAACTTTCAAGTTTTTGAACAACTTCATCAATAGATTTGATTCCAAGGTTCTTAACTTTAAGCATGTCTGCTCTTGATTTTTTAACAATGTCTTCAACGGTGTTAACACCAGCACGTTTAAGACAGTTATATGACCTAACTGAAAGGTCCATTTCTTCGATTGGAAGTTCCAAAATTTTAACTTGTTTGTCTTCTTCCTTAGAAACTAAAATTTCAACATTTGCCATTTCTTCGCAAAGTTCAACAAAAAGACCAACGTGTTCCATCATAATTTTACCGGCAAGAGAAACTATTTCTGTTGCTTTGGTTGTTCCATTTGTTTCAACTTCTAAAGTAAGTTTGTCAAAATCTACGCTTTGGCCAACACGAGTAGCTTCAACGTTGAAATTAACTTTCTTAACAGGTGAGAAAATTGCATCCATAGCAATAAAGTCAATGTTGTCAAATTTTGTTTTGTTAACAGCGCTTGGAACATATCCTCTGCCATTGCCAATCATAACGTCCATATCAAGCACGGCACCATCGTCCATTGTGCAGATGTGAAGGTCTGGATTGAGGATTTCAACTTCATCGTTAGTTTCAAAGTCTCTAGCAGTAACTTCGCCAGCACCTTGTTTTCTAATTCTTAAGAAAGTAATGAAATCACGGTCGTGATTTGTTGTTCTAACATAGAGAGTTTTTAAGTTCAAAATGATATCAACAACGTCTTCAGCAATACCTCTGATTGTTGTAAACTCATGTGCTGCCCCAGCGATTCTAACAGCGATTGGAGCTGCGCCAGGAAGCGAAGAAAGAAGAGTTCTTCTCATGCAGTTTCCAAGTGTGATTCCGTAACCTTTTTCAAGTGGTTCAACTGTAAATCTTGCATAAGCGCCATTCTCGGTTTCTTCACAAACGATTTTTGGTTTTTCCATTTCCATCATAATTATATCCCTCCAATTATCTAGAATAGAGCTCGATAACAAGTCTTTCTTTGATATCTGCATCTACGTCATCTCTTTGTGGAAGTGCAATAACTTTTCCTTTAAGAGCTTCTGAATCAAATTCAAGCCATTTAGGCATAACAATTTTCATACCTTTGATTGATTTGATAAGAGTTTTGTCAAGTTTATTCTCTTTAACAGCAATTTCGTCGCCAACTTTTGTAATGTATGACGCAATATCAACTCTTTTTCCGTTAACAGTAATCATACCATGATTAACCATTTGACGGCCCTGTTTTCTGCTTGCTCCAATTCCCATACGGTAAACAACGTTGTCAAGTCTTCTTTCGATAAGAGAGAGCATGTTTTCACCAGTTACACCCTTCATTCTTTCTGCTTCTTCATAGTATGAGTGCATTTGGTTTTCTAAGAGACCATAAATTCTCTTAATTTTTTGTTTTTCACGAAGTTGTGAGCCATATTCAGTGAATGTAACTCTTCTGCGTGAATTGCCATGTTGTCCAGGAATAACTGGACGTCTTTCCATAGCGCATTTTTTGGTTGTGCATCTTTCACCTTTAAGGAAAAGTTTGCAACCTTCTCTTCTACACTGACGGCAGTCAGGTTCAATTGTTCTTGCCATAGGTTATCTCCTTTTAAACTCTTCTTACTTTTGGAGGTCTGCAACCATTGTGAGCAATAGGTGAAACGTCCTTAATAAGAGTTACATTGAGTTCGCAATTTTGAAGTGCCCTAATAGCGGCTTCTCTTCCGCTTCCTGGGCCTTTAACATAAACTTCAACAGTGTTAAGTCCATGTTCTTTAGCAACTTTAGCAGCTTCTTCTACACAAGTTTGAGCTGCGAAAGGTGTGCTTTTCTTTGAGCCTTTAAGCCCAAGTTTTCCAGAGCTGCACCATGATACAACGTTTCCGTTTGCATCTGAGAAGGTAACAATGGTGTTGTTGAAAGATGTCTTAATGTGAACTTGTCCATGAGAAATGTTCTTAGAAACTCTTTTTCTAACTCTGGTTGTAGTTTTTTTGTTAGTTGTTGTTTTCGTAGCCATTATCTTTCTCCTTATTTACCCTTCTTAGATGAGCCAGCAACAGCTCTCTTTGGTCCTTTTCTTGTTCTGCAGTTATTTCTTGTGTTTTGACCGCGAACAGGAAGTCCCTTTCTGTGGCGGATGCCACGATAGCATCCCATTTCGTTTAATTTTTTAATGTCAAGGCTAACTTTTTTTCTTAAGTCACCTTCTACAGTTACGTTATGTTCGATATAATTACGAAGTTTTGCAATTTGTTCATCAGTAAGGTCTTTAACTCTGATGTCTGGGCTGAGGTTTGTTTCAGCACAAATTTTACCGGCCGTAACTTGACCGATACCGTAAATATAGGTAAGTCCTATTTCCAATCTTTTTTCTCTAGGAAGGTCTACACCTGCAATTCTTGCCATATTGATTTCTCCTTATTTTTCTTAACCCTGAGTTTGTTTATGTTTGGCACTCTTAGGGCAAATAACCATAACTTTTCCGTTTCTTTTAATAACTTTGCATTTATCACATATAGGTTTAACGGATGCTCTTACTTTCATGATTTTCTCCTTCTTAACCCTTATCTCTCCAGGTTATGCGACCCTTAGTTAAATCATAAGGGCTCATTTCGACTTTTACTTTATCTCCTTCAACAACTCTAATGCAGTGCACTCTGAGCTTGCCTGAGATATAAGCGATAATGACATGACCATTTATAAGACGAACTTTAAAAGTTGAATTTGGAAGAAGTTCTTCAACCACGCCTTCAAATTCAATTACATCTTCTTTTGACATATCCTCTCCTTTTCGACTTTAATCAATTTTCGCACAGCGGAATTGTATTTTACGTCTCGAGTTATATCATCGCCAAGCAAAAATCTTTGTTTTGAAACTTTTTGAATGTGTTTCTCATTTTTTCTTTTAGGTTTTGTCACGCTAACGCGCTTCCCGTCTGCTATGTAAACAAACTGCTGATCAACTTTGACTACCAAAAAGATTTCATTTTTTTCTTTTCCTGCCGTAGCAATCACCAAATCTCCAACTTGCATCAGTCACCTACAAAGTTAAAATTTCAATTCCTTCACTTGTTATGTGAATGGTATTTTCATAGTGTGCCGAAGGCATATGGTCTCTAGTTACAATTCCCCAACCGTCGCGCAACATAGCGATTTCTTTTTTGCCCATGTTAATCATAGGTTCAACTGCTATGCAAGCATTTTCGGTTACGATAGGGCCATCGGTTTCTTTGCCATAGTTTGGAACATTTGGACTTTCATGCATTTTTCTGCCGATGCCATGCCCAACAAGTTCTCTAACAACGCTATATCCATTTTTTTCTGCATATGCTTGTATAGCATGCGAGAGTTTGCCAAGTCTGTCTCCGACCTTTAAATGCTTGATTCCTTCAAAGAAACATTGTTTTGTAACCTCGATGAGTCTTGCCTTTTCAGGTGAAATTTTTCCTACTGGAAAAGTTCTTGCAGCGTCTCCATTAAATCCTTTGTAGATCACGCCTACGTCGACGCTGATAATGTCGCCTTCTTTTAAAATAATGTTGGCTGATGGGATGCCGTGAACAACGACTTCGTTGACCGAAGCACATATGCTTCCAGGAAAACCATCATAACCTAAAAATGAAGGCTGACCACCACTTTCTATTATAAACTTTTTTACCAAATTGTCAAGTTCCAATGTGGAAATCCCTGGTTTTATAAGGGTTTCCGCATAGTTTAAAGCATCTCGAGTGAGCTCACCTGCTTTTTTCATAAGGACAATTTCTGCAGGATTTAAATTGTTCAATTTTTTGCCTCCAAATCCTTTAAAAAAGTTTTTACGCGCGAGTATGTTTCGTCTGGCGTGCCAGAACTTGAAACACTTTGCACTTTATCACCGTAGAAGTTTATAAGTGGTGCGACTTGTGATTTATAAACTTCCAGACGAGTCTTTATTGCTTCAGGTTTATCGTCATCACGCTGAAACAGTGTTGCGGAGCATTTTCTGCACTTGCCATTATATCCAGCATGGTTTGTGTTGTCGATTTCTCCACAGCTTGGGCATAATCTGCGACTAACAAGTCGTTTTTCAAGTTCTGCAAAACCAAGTTCGAGACTGATGACAACATCAATTTCTGTCAACTTTGCGAGCATTTCGGCTTGTTGAAGAGTTCTTGGAAAACCGTCTAAAATATATCCGTTTTTGCAATCGCTTTTCTCAAGCCTGTTTTGCAGGACTTTGAAAGTAACTTCGTTAGGAACAAGGTTCCCTTTATTGATATAACTTTTCACCAATTCGCCAAGTTCGCTGCCACTCTTAACGATTTCCCTGAATAAATCGCCTGTTGAGATTTGTGGGATATGAAAATCGGCAGAAATTTGTTTTGCCAGCGTTCCTTTCCCGCTACCAGCGGCACCTAACAGAATAAGTTTCATAAGTTATTCCTTTTAATGGGTTTGCCCAATTTATGCTTTTCACAACGAGAGGCAAGCCTCTCGTTGAAATAGCCGTATTAGTCTAAGAAACCTTTATAGTTTCTCATAAGCATTTGTGCTTCGAGTTGTTTGTCAAATTCAAGAGCAACGCTAACCAAGATCATAAGACCAGTTGCGCTGAATGCATTCAACAGCACTCCCCAACTAGTGTTGTCACCTATTGCTTTAAAAGCAAGAGATGGGATCAACGCAATAAATGCTAAGAAAATTGCGCCAAATAATGTGATTCTTCTTGAAATTTTCTTCAAATATTCTGCGGTTGGTTTTCCAGGACGAATACCTGTGATAAATCCACCGTGTTGTTGAATACGTTTACTTACATCTTCTGGGTTGAATGTTATTTGAGCATAGAAGAATGAGAATGCCAAAATAAGCAGTGCTAAAAGCACAATGTAAAGCCAAGAATTTGTTCCAAGGTATTGTTGATACCAAGTTGATTCTGGCCAGAAGATTGAAATAATCATTTGTGGGAAAGTGAGCAATGCACTTGCGAAGATGATTGGCATAACGCCCGATCCATTCACCTTAATAGGAATAGATGTGCTTTGTCCGCCATACATTTTTCTTCCCTTGATTTGTTTAGCATATTGAATTGGAACTTTTCTTTCTGCATTGTCTACAAAAACAATAAGTCCAAAAATTAAGATAACAGCAACTACATAGATTACAAGAGTCCAGATAGTTGTGATGTCTTGTGTTGCAAGTTTGATACCTTGAGCGAATGAACTTGCACTTGATGAAAGGATACCAACGAAAATGAGCAAGCTCATGCCGTTTCCGATTCCAAGATCAGTGATTCTTTCTCCAAGCCAAACTGTGAACATACCTCCCGCAACGAGGATGAGCACAACGCCAAGTCCGATAAGCCAAGTAGGAGCACCACTCCAAAGAGCGTTGCCGACATCAAGACCATCTTTATATGCTACAACAATACCAACTGCTTGCGCTATTGAAAGCACCAAAGCAGCGATACGAGTGTATAAATTGATTTTTCTTTTTCCGTCTTCGCCTTGCTTTGAAAGTCTTTCCAAAGCAGGAATAGCGATTGTTAAAAGTTGAATAACAATGCTTGCAGTAATGTAAGGTGACACGCCAAGAGCGAGCACAGAACAATTTTGCAAAGCATTACCGCTTATCATATTCATAACGCCGAAAATGCTGAAACTATTTGATAAATTGTTGTTTTCTCCCAAGATTGCTGAAATATCAAAGCCTGGAATTGGCAACCAGCATCCAAGACGATAGATGAAAAGAAGAAGAAGTGTCAACAACAATTTTCTTCTAACATCTTTAATTTTGAAAGCGCTGAAAAGGGTTTTGAACATAACCTTACTCCTCGATTATTTTTCCGCCTACTTTTTCGATTTTTTCTCTAGCAGCAGCTGTAACTTTGCTTGCTTTAATGGTAAGAGGTTTTGTAATCTCTCCATTTCCAAGCACTTTTAATCCATAAGGTTCAATCTTTCCAATGAAACGGTTTTCATAAAGGAAATTGATATCAACTTCTGAATTAGCTTCTAAAACATCAAGGTCTCCAACATTGATTGTTGAGTAAACTTTCTTGAAGTTTTTATTGTTAAATCCTCTGATTGGGATTTTACGGATAAGTGGAATGTTTCCGCCTTCAAATCCGGCTTTAACTCCACCCCCACTTCTAGCATTTTGACCTTTGTGGCCTCTACCACTTGTTTTGCCAATGCCACTTCCGATTCCACGGCCGACTCTAACTTTTTTTGTAGTAGCGCCAGCAGCAGGTTTAAGATCTCCTATTTGCATAATTTCCTCCTACTCTTCTTCAACCTTAAACAAATGTTTAACGGCGAAGATGCTTCCTCTTATGCTAGCATTGTCAGGCAAAATCCTTGTTTGGCCAAGTTTTTTAAAGCCTAATGCTTCGACTATTTTAGCTTGTTTTTTGTTATATCCGATTGTGCTTTTAACCCAAGTCACTTTTATAGTTTTATCTGCCATGTCTGCCTCCTATATTTCCTCTGGGTTTTTGCCACGGCGAGCGGCGATTTCTTCACGTGTGCGAAGAGCTGTAAGGCCGTTCATTGTTGCTTTTACGGCGTTGATTTTGTTTGTTGAGCCGTGAATTTTAGTAACGATATCTTTAATGCCTGCAAGTTCGATAACTGCACGAGCTGCGCCACCGGCGATAACTCCAGTACCAGGTTTAGCAGGAAGCATTAAGATTTCAGATGAACCAAACTTTCCAATGATTTCATGGGGAATAGTTCCATCTACAACACGGATCAAATGCATATTTTTTCTAGCAGCACTTGTTGCTTTGTCAATAGCAGCTGGAACTTCCATAGCTTTGCCAATTCCGATTCCAACGTTGTTTTTCCCATCTCCAACAACAACTAAAGCTGAGAAACGAAGAGTACGTCCACCTTTAACAGTTTTGTTAACTCTTCTAACGCAAACGAGTTTTTTCTCGAATTCGCTTTCTTCTCTAGGAGCGCGACGTTCTCTAGGTTTTGGTTCGAATTTCTTGTCTTTTTTAACTTCTTCCATTCTATCCTCCTAAAACTTTAAGCCGGCACTTCTAGCGCCTTCTGCAAGAGCTGCAACTCTGCCAGTGTAAAGGTATCCACCTCTATCAAAAACAACTTCTTTGATTTTAGCAGCGATAGCTTTCTTAGCGATAGCTTCACCAACAACCTTAGCTTGTTCTGATTTTGTTTTACCTTCAAGGCTTGATGCAAGGTCTTTATCAAGTGTTGAAGCACTAACGATTGTAGCACCTCTTTCATCGTCAATAACTTGAGCATAGATGCTTTTCAAAGACTTGTAAACACAAAGTCTTGGTCTAGCAGCAGTGCCAGAAATGTGTTTTCTAACTCTAGCATGACGAACTTTTCTTTCTTCATTTTTATCTTTAACGCTAATCATACTTATGCTCCTTACTTCTTGCCTTTACCAGCAGCTTTTCCGACTTTTCTTACTACAACTTCATCACTGTATCTAACACCATATGCGTGATATGGTTCTACAGGTCTAAAGTCGCGGATGTTTGATGCAAATTGACCAACTCTTTGTTTGTCAATTCCTGAAACTTTGATTTCAGTAACAGATGGGCAAACAACGTTAAGGTCAGCAGGAATTTCAACTTCGATTGGATGTGAATATCCAAGTCCAAGTTGTAATTTTCTTCCACTAACTTGTGCTTTATAACCTACACCGTTGATTACGAGGCTTTTTTCAAAACCTTCGCTAACACCTTTAACCATGTTGGCAACAAGAGCTCTGTAAAGTCCTTGTTTAGCATCTGTTTCTTGTTCATTGTTATGTTTAACAAATGTGATTACATTTGCTTCAATTTTTGGAAGGATTACTTTGTCAATAGTTTGAGAAAGTGTTCCTTTAGGTCCAGTAACTGTGATAACGCCATCATTAAATGATACATTAACGCCTTGTGGAACGATTATGTGTTTATTACCAATTCTTGACATGATGACCTCCTACCACACAAACGCAAGGACTTCACCACCAACATTCAAACTTCTTGCAGTTTTGTCAGTAACTATTCCTTTGTTTGTTGAGATTATTGCAACGCCAAGTCCGCTGATAACATATGGAATTTTATCTGCTTGAGCATAAACTCTAAGACCTGGTTTTGAAATTCTTTTAAGACCTTGAATAACGCTTGCTCCTTCTTCATCATACTTCAAAGTGATAATGATGTCGTCAAATTTTCCGTTTGATTTAACTTCGTAAGCGTTGATGTAACCTTCATCAAGGAGGATTTTAGCGATCGCAACCTTTTCTTTTGAAGCAGGAACACAAACGTCAACGTGTTTAACTTTGAGCGCATTTCTGATTCTTGTAAGCATATCTGCGATTGAATCTGTTGATACTACCATTTCTTCCTCCTTACCAGCTAGCCTTTTTTACGCCAGGGATTTCACCCTTGTTTGCAAGTTCTCTGAAGCATACTCTGCAGATTCCATATTTTTTAAGAACCGCATGAGGTCTGCCGCAAAGGCTGCAACGAGTGTATTCTCTAGTTTTATATTTGGCTGGTTTTTGTTGTTTTTGAATAAGTGCTTTTTTTGCCATCTTTCACCTCTACTTGCTAAAAGGCATTCCAAGTGCCTTAAGTAATGCCTTGCTTTCAGCATCTGTCTTTGCAGTTGTTACAAAGCAAATATCAAAGCCTCTGATTTTCTCGATTTTGTCATATGAAATTTCTGGAAAAATAAGTTGTTCTTTGATTCCGAGAGAGTAATTTCCTCTTCCGTCAAATGCTTTATCAGACACACCGTGGAAGTCTCTAACTCTAGGAAGAGCGATTGATACAAGTCTGTCAAAGAACTCATACATAATATCTCCTCTCAAAGTTACCTTTGCTCCAACCTTTTGTCCTTCTCTCAATGAGAAGTTTGAAATTGATTTTTTAGCAACGGTTGCAACAGGCTTTTGTCCGGTGATTACTGCAAGTTCTTCAAGAGCGATGTTGAAGCTTTTTGAATTGCTTTTTACATCACTGAGTCCTGCGTTAACAACAATCTTAACAAGTTTTGGAACTTCGTTAACATTTTTGTAACCAAACTCAGCAGTAAGAGCAGGAACAACTTGTTCTTTATAAAGTTTAACCATTCTATTTGTTTCTTTTGCCATAACAACTCTCCTTACTTAACTTGAGCAGTTTCTTTCGACTTTTTGGTTGCAGTTTTAGCAGGTTTAACTTCTGCGTTTTCTGCGTTATTTTCAGTAATTTCAGCTTTTTTTGCTGTTTTTACTGCTTTTTTTGCCTCTTTTTTAACAGTTTTTGCAAATTCTTTGTCGAGGCTTGCTCCACACTTCTTGCAAGTTCTAACGTTTTTACCGTTCACTTCAGTGTGAGCAACACGTGTTGCTTTGCCACAATTTGGGCAAACAACCATAGTGTTTGATGCTTCCATAGGAGCAGTCTTTTTGATAATGCCGCCTTTATCTTGTTGAGATCTAGGTTTTTGATGTTTTGTTACTACATTGACATTTTCAACTGTAACTTTGTTAGTTTTTGGATTAACATCTAAAACTTTTCCAGTTTTACCTTTGTCTTTTCCCGCAATAACTAAAACGTTGTCACCTTTTTTAATGTTCATGTTCTAATCTCCTTATATAACTTCTGGAGCAAGGGAAATAATTTTCATATAACCCTTATCACGAAGCTCTCTAGCGATAGGCCCGAAAACACGTGTTCCTTTAGGTTGTTTTTGATTATCAATGATGACTGCGGCATTGTCATCAAAGCGAATGTGTGATCCATCAGGACGACGAAGTCCTTTTGATGAACGAACGATAACAGCTTTCACAACGTCTCCCTTTTTAACAGATCCGCCAGGAATAGCTTTTTTAACAGAAGCAACAATAATGTCGCCGATGTTTCCACTTCTTCTAAAAGATCCACCAAGCACACGAATGCACATGATTTCTTTAGCGCCAGTGTTGTCAGCAACTTTTAATCTTGTTTGAGGTTGAATCATATTGCCCTCCTACTTTGCTTTCTCGATGATTTTAACAAGACGATAGTACTTGTCTTTTGAGAGTGGTCTGGTTTCCATGATTTGAACTGTATCACCAATTCCGCACTCATTGTTTTCATCGTGAACTTTGAATTTTTTTGATTTATGAACGACTTTTTTGTAAATTGGATGGTTAACTCTTGAAGTTACTGAAACTACAATGGTTTTATCCATTTTGCCAGCGCTAACTACAACGCCAGTTCTTGTAAGTCTTGAATTTCTACTTTCCATCGTAACCTCCGTTTGCAGAAGATAATTCTTTTTCTCTAATAACTGTTTTAACTCTTGCAATTTCTCTTTTCACGTTTCTAATTTGAACAGGGTTTGCAAGGTTTCTAGAAGCGTTCGAAAAACGAAGATTGAAAAGTTCCATATTAAGTTCTTTTACTCTAGCATTAAGTTCTGCAACGCTTAATGATTTGATTTCACTAATTTTCATCTTTCTCACCACCTTCTGCTGGGATTCCTTCCTTCTTTACGAATTTTGTTTTGCAAGGAAGTTTGTGTCCAGCAAGTCTGATTGCTTCACGAGCAAGTTCTTCCGAAACACCTTCGATTTCGAAAAGAATTCTGCCAGGTTTAACAACTGCTACCCAGAATTCTGGAGCACCTTTACCTGAACCCATTCTTGTTCCGAGTGGTTTCTTAGAAACAGGTTTGTCTGGGAAAATTTTAATCCAAACTTTACCACCACGTTTGATATGACGAGTCATAGCAATTCTGGCTGCTTCGATTTGGTTAGATTTAAGCCAGCAAGGTTCCATTGCCATAAGACCATATTGTCCGTAAGCAACAGTGTTACCTCTCATAGCTTTACCAGTCATTCTGCCTCTGAAAACCTTTCTTCTTTTAACTCTCTTTGGCATTAACATTATTCTTGTCCTCCTTTATCAGACGACTTTACAGGAAGGATGTCTCCCTTATAAATCCAGCACTTAACGCCAAGCTTACCATAGTTTGTGTAAGCAGCAGCCGTGCCATAATCGATGTCAGCCCTGAGTGTGTGAAGAGGAAGAGTTCCTTCCATATAGTGTTCTGATCTGTGAAGTGTGTTAGCTCCGTCTAAAACGCCGCCAACTTGAACTTTACATCCCTTAGCACCAGCCTTCATAACTTTTTGGAGAGCCATCTTTAACGCTCTTCTCCATTGAACACGTTTTTCAAGTTGAGAAGCGATTCCTTCAGCAACAAGTGTTGCATCAAGGTCAGGTTTTTTAACTTCTTTAACATTGATAACGAACAATTTAACAGGTCTGATAATCTTTGAAATTTCTTTTTTGATTGTTTCAATTCCAGCACCTTTAGCCCCGATGATCATACCAGGTTTAGCAGTGTAGATATCAACGATAAGTTTGTTTTCTGTTCTTTCAATTGTAATTCTTGAAATTGAGCAAGAAGCGTATTTTTGTTTAATAAACTTCTTAACCTTTTGGTCTTCTAAAAGATTTGGAGCAAAATCTTGTTTCTTTGCATACCAAGTTGAGTTCCATTCTTTGTTTACACCAAGTCTGAATCCAATTGGACTAACTTTTTGTCCCATTTTGCCCTCCTATCTTCTTTCATCAAGCACAATTGTAATGTGCGATGTTTTCTTTAAAATTCTGTCAGCTGAACCTTTTCCTCTTTGCATAATTCTCTTAAGGATTGGGCCTTGGCAAACATATGCTTCGGCAACATAAAGAGTTTCTGCATTAAGACCTTTGTTATTTTCAGCATTTGCAACTGCACTGTTTAAAACCTTCAAAGTTGCTTCTGCAGCAGAGTTTGGCATATTTGCAAGGATAGCTGCGGCTTCTCTTACATTTTTGCCCCTGATAAGGTCGAGAACGATTCTAACTTTTGATGGGCTCATTCTGATGTATCTAGCCTTTGCGTAAGGACGAACATCTTTAGCTTTTGCCCTGTTTTCTGCTTTTTGTCTAATTCTTGTAGCCATTTTTCACCTCACCTTACTTCTTAACAGCAGTTTTAGCTGCTTTCTTTGCTGCGTGGCCTTTATAAGTTCTTGTTGGAGAAAATTCGCCAAGTTTGTGACCAACCATATCTGCTGTGCAATAAACAGGAATGTGTTTTTTGCCATTGTAAACAGCAAATGTGAATCCTACAAACTCTGGGTAAATAGTTGAAGAACGTGACCAAGTTTTGATAGGTCTTTTAACACCTGAAGTTTGCATTTCTTTGACTTTCTTAACAAGAGATGGGTGCACATAAGGTTTTTTAATTTCTTTCTGCATAGTTACTTCTCCTAATTTACTCTCTTAACCATTAAGCGGTTAGAAGCCTTTTTTCTCTTTCTAGTCTTAAGACCAAGTGCAGGTTTGCCCCATGGAGTCATAGGTGACTTCATGCCGACTGGGCTCTTTCCTTCACCACCACCGTGTGGGTGATCGTTAGGGTTCATTGCAACACCACGAACGCCAGGTCTAACGCCCATGTGACGTTTTCTTCCGGCTTTGCCGAGAGAAACAAGTTCATGGTCAAGATTTCCAACAGTTCCGATTGTTGCACGGCAAGAAGTTAATACTTTTCTCATTTCTCCTGAAGGAAGTCTGAGTGTAGCATATCTGCCTTCTTTTGCCATAAGTTGAATTGCGCTGCCAGCACTTCTGCCAAGTTGAGCGCCTTTCTTTGGTTGAAGTTCAATGTTGTGGATAACTGAACCTACTGGGATTGATGAAATTGGAAGTGCATTTCCGACTTTAATTTCAACATTTTCACCACTCATTACTGTTTCACCAACTTGAAGACCAAGAGGTGCGATGATGTAACGTTTTTCACCATCTGCATAGTTTAAGAGTGCAATGAATGCTGTTCTGTTTGGATCGTATTCAATGCCAACAACTTTTGCAGGAATGTTGTCTTTGTTACGTTTGAAATCGATTATACGATATTTTTGTCTGTTTCCGCCACCTTGATGACGAACAGTGATTCTGCCTTGAGCATTTCTACCAGCATTTTTTTTCTTTACTGCGAGAAGAGATTTTTCAGGCGTTTTCTTTGTAATTTCATCAAAAGCAAGCGAAGAATAAAATCTTCTTCCGGCTGATGTTGGTTTAGATTTATTGATAGCCATTTTTAACCTCCTCTAATTATGACAAGCTTTCGAAATAAGCAATAGGTTTTGATGACTCTTTAAGAGTAACAATAGCTTTTTTATAGTCGCTTGTTTTGCCTACTGTTCTTCCGGCTTTTGTATTTTGAACTTTTGTGTGTCCTTTAACAACCATTGTGTTAACTTTTTCTACTTCCACTCCGAAGATGCTTTCAACAGCTTTTTTGATTTCAGTCTTAGAAGCACGCTTGTCAACAACAAAAGAATAAACTTTTGCTTGAATTCCAGCATAACTTTTTTCAGTTAAGAGTGGTTTTTTAATAATTTGATAAGCTTCCATTATTCTGCGTAAGCCTCCTCTATTGTTTTTACAGCGTCGGCAGTGAGAAGAACGTTTTTGTTAGCAACAACTTCATAAGTTGTAAGAGTTCTAACATCTTCTGCATTCAAAGACTTAATGTTTGCGGTAGCACGAAGGGTTTCAGTTGAGTTGTCTTTGCCAACAACAAGAGTTCTTCCGCTGAGGCCAAATGCTTTAAGGAACGCATTTGCATCTTTTGTCTTTCCGCTTGCAATTTCGAAATCTTTAAGAACAATGAATTGTCCCAGTGCGATTTTTCTTGAAAGAGCAGTAAGAAGAGCAAGTCTTTTTGCTGTTTTGTTCATTTTCTTTGAGAAATCTCTAGGTTTTGGTGCGAATGCAACTCCGCCACCTGTATATTCTGGAGATTTCGTTGAGCCGTGACGAGCACGTCCGGTTTTCTTTTGACGCCAAGGTTTCTTTGCATGACCTCTAACTTCACTTCTTGTAAGAACGCTTTTGTTTCCTTGTCTTTGGTTTGCTTGGTAAGCAACCACAGCTTCGTGAATCAATGGTTCGTTGTATTCAAGAGCAAAGAGTTCGTCATTAAGTTCGATTTCGTCAACAACCTTAGCGGCCATATCATAAACTTTAACTTTTGCCATTTTTATTCTCCTTTGATTGCTTCACGAATGGTTACAACTGAGCCTTTAGGTCCAGGAACGCATCCTTTTACAAGCAGAACGTTTCTTTCTGCATCGACTTTGACTATTTCAAGATTTTGAATTGTAACTCTTTCGCATCCATAGTGTCCCGGCATATGTTTGTTTTTGAACACTCTAGATGGAGTTGAGTTTGCACCCATAGAACCAACTTCTCTGTGAACAGGTCCTGTTCCGTGGGTCATTTTGAGTCTGTGGTTATTCCATCTTTGAATAACGCCTGTAAATCCTCTACCTCTAGTAACTCCGATTGCGTCGACTTTGTCGCCTTCAGCGAAGATTGAGCAGTCAACTGTTTGTCCAACAGTATAATCTGCAGTGTTTTCAAGTTTGAATTCTCTCAAAACTTTGCATGGCTCTACACCAGCCTTTTTGAAAACACCAAGTTTAGGTTTGTTAACACGTTGTTCTTTTTGTTTATCAAAAGCGACAACAACTGCTTCATAACCATCTTTTTCATTTGACTTGATTTGAACTACGCTGCAAGGACCAGCTTCAATCACAGTCACAGGAATAACTTTTCCGTCTGCATTAAATACTTGAGTCATTCCAAGTTTTTTACCTAGTATTGCTTTTTTCACGAAGTGCCTCCTTACAGTTTAATTTGAATGTCCACACCTGCAGGAAGGTCGAGCTTCATCATAGCGTCGACAACCTTTGTTGATGGACTGATAATGTCAATAAGTCTTTTGTGAGTCTTTGACTCGAATTGTTCACGACTATCCTTGTGTTTGTGTGGTGAACGAATAACAGTGATTACTTCCTTGTCTGTTGGAAGTGGAATTGGACCAGCAACTTTTGCACCATTCTTTTCAGCGGCAAGGATGATTCTTTTGCAAGCTTCATCAATGAGAGCAGATTCGAATGATTTAAGTTTGATCCTGATTTTCTTTGTTGCCATTGTTTTTCCTCCTAGTTTTGGCTAAAACTGCCTTATTGCCACTGCTTTTGAAACTCTCGACAACGGAGCCGTGTGTTTCATGCTGCTAAGCAATAAAAAATGTGGTTTAAGGTCAGCTCGCTCGCGGTCATGCCACGAACTTGTCCGCCTAAGTTCTCTTTGATTGCCGGTAACCAAAGTAACCTCAGGCATCAACCCGTATTTCACAGCATAGTAAGTATACCCTAACCCCACTTTAAAGTCAAGCATTTTATAAAATATTTTTAAAAATATTTATAATGTTCTTTATTAGAATTATATATAATCAAAATAACATATGCACTGCTCTAAAAACAAAAAAATAAGATAAAAAAACCATCACATAACGTGATGGCTTATGCTATGAAAAACTTACTCCCAAAACGCCATTCAAAATTTTCACTAAGCAGGTTTAACGCTTTGATTTCTCCACCGCCGCCAAGCTTGAGAGTTTTTAATTTTTCATATGGAGTTTCTTTTAAAAGTTTAAGTGCAGATGCTGTTGCTGGTGATATTTCTATTGCCGTCATTTGTCTGCAATTTGCGCAAACAATTTCGCCATAATCAAGATTTAAATACTTTTTCCCTGATAATTTCGCCTTACAACTAGCGCAAGTGTCGAAATTAAGTTTATATCCCATGTTGTCAAATATTGTTATCAAAAACTTAACAAGCGAATAATATTTTGGCGCGCCATCATAGCAAACTGCTTTAAGCGCTTTTATTATTGCAATAAACAATACAGGGTCGGCATTTTGTGAAGACAATTTTTTCAAGATATCCACCAAACTGCATGCTTCATAATATTTATCTAAATCGGCTCTTAAAGGCGAAAAACTGTCAATAATGTTTGCTTCGGTCACAATCCTTCCCGCTTTAGTGTCTTCAACAACAAATTCGCCAAAAGTAAATATTTCTTTCGCAGCTTTCATTTTTGCTTTTGCACCGCGCACTCCACGAAAGTAAGCAAAAAACTTGCCCTCTTCAAGTGAATAAAGAGTAGCAAGCTTGTCCTTTTCTTTATTGTCTTTTGCCTCAATAACCAAGGCCTTAACTTTTGTTGACGCCATTTTTACAACGAAATTTCTTTTTCTCTTTTCCTTTCTTGCTCAATTTCAATAAATGTCATTATAAAAAGAGGATTGCCTTTAATTCCGTCAGGACCATAAGCGAATAATTTCCAAGAATCTTCTTGTTCCTGATTTGCGAATGTTTTTACCATGTCTTCACCCTCCTTTTTAGTTAGGCTATGCCATTTATATTATTAGTATACCCCATTTTAAATAAAAATGAAAGAGAATTTTGTTGTTATGATAAAAGTTTTGTCACAGACAAATTAACGCGCGTTATGCTCGCTGCCCCTGCCGTCAGATTAACAACGCTCAGTTGCGAATTCGTTGGAACACTTATAATAAAACTTGTCGCAAGGTTTTGCAAATTTCCGTCACCTTCACCACTTATTATACTATATGACAAAACAGTTCCATTAAGTTCAATTCCAAATTGAAGTGGGTTAACTGAAGATGACGCATTCACGCTATATGCCACTTGATAATTCCCGGTTGTTATATTAACTTCATCAGCAACCGATTGCGAAACTGCAGTCCCTGCACTTGATGTAAGAGTTAATGGGATATGTTCGTTTTGCGCAGCTTGCACGTCTCCACCCGTAAGAAATCCCCATTCTTCTGAACGAGTCGGATTTACAACATTGTTTCTTCCGCCGCACGAACCACCTTGGCAGCAATTAAAAATTGGCCTTGGATAATAAGAACCAGTATAACATCCGTTTGCATTATCATTACATATAATAGGCATAAAATTCTCCTTATTTTTATTTATTTATTCATAATTAAATAAAAATGTTAAAAAATAAAAAATAAATTAAATTATTTTAAATTGAATTATATTTAATTATTATTAAAATTATTAAAAAATTAATTAATAAAAAAATGCAAGCATTTATTTGCCCGCATTTTAAAAAGGTTTAATTACATTGATTGCTTTATCCATAACAACAAAATCTTGTGTGCAATTTGTTTTACAATAAATTGTTACATCATATCCCGCATCAATAACTCTGCACCAAAAATCTTCCGATCTAATTATTTTTTTAATTTTTCCGGTCTTTTTTGAAATGATAAATGTAAACTCATAATTTGTATAATTTACTCTAATCATTCCGTTGTTTCTGAAATAATAATCTCTAAACGTATCCGGCAATTTGTTTACATCACATGACACAGTAATCTTAGTGTAATATTTGCTTGAACGTGAATCGTGACGTGTAACTTTAACAGTGTTTTTATTTATTTGATAAGGGAATCCGTCAGCCCAGAAAACTTTGTAGGCTTCTGTTGCATCTTTGTAGTTATATTCCGCTCTCCAATTTGTTTCATCAAATTGATAAGTGAGATTTGTAAGATTCATATTTTTTGTGCTGCCAACAGCAACATAATCTTTCTCTTTTTCGGTATACATTACTCGGCATTCTTCTTTCAATCTGCCGTAGCCTGCAATAATTGCATTTGTTGCGTTGTGCTCGTAAGACCAGAATGCTTCATCTAAAGACTTTCCACCCGAGTAAGTCATGCGTCCTTTAATGTATTGTGTCGAATCTGCCTTTTGTCCGTAAGCGGCCGCTTTGGCAAACAGTGAATAACTATAGTTTGCTTGACTTCCAGCCCCGTTTTGATAGATGTTTAAACCATAATTTATTAGTTCTAACGAATCTGTTGGAATTTGGATATCACTGTCTCCACCGTCGTCGTTGTCATCATTATCTGGTTCTTCATCTTCATCTGGCTCCAAATCTGTAATGTCTTGATCTTTTTCTTGTTCAGCCCCGACATTATAATCTTTAGCAGTAAAAAAGAATCCCAAATACATTCCGCATAGAGTTATAAGCATAAGTGCTATTAAAGAAAACAATATCTTTCTTGATTTCATAAGGTTCTTCTTTTTGGTTTATAATATCACAAATTATATCGTCAAGTCAATATCTTATCAGTTTTATTATATCAAACATTTATATTTTTGTAGAATTTTAATCTTTCTTGATCCTTTATTATTACAACTATTTCAAAAAAGTGTTGTCCACCAATGCTCACCAAAAACAACCAAATTATCTCAAGCTGTTTGCAACGACAGCTAATTCAAAAAAACACTCAGTGAGAGTTGTATCTAACAAGTGTGAACTTGCTTGCAAGAGTGAGCCTAGCGAAGTTAAATCTCCCACCAGTTGCGACGACGCTTCAGGTATTCATAAAATAATGTTCTTGGTGGGAGTTATAACAAGCTGAGGCGAACTTGCTTGCAAGAGTGAGTCTAGCGACGTTAAATCTCCCACCAGTTGCGACGATGCTTCGTCGCAAAGTTTGCAATAAATTGCAAACAAAAAACGCGATATTAAATCGCGTTTTTTCTGGTGGGAGTTATAGGGCTCGAACCTATGACCCTCTGCTTGTAAGGCAGATGCTCTCCCAGCTGAGCTAAACTCCCATCCGCTAGGATGCTTAATTAATATAGCAAAAAGAATTTGTTTTGTCAACACATTTAAAAGAAAAAATAAAAAAACTTCGAATATATCGAAGTTTTTTTAATTATCAATTATTAAACTATGAATTCAATTTCAATATTAACTGCGCTTGTGTTGTTTGGATCTACCATCAATTTGTCAAGAATATCAACAAGTTTAACTGCCTGAAGGTTTTCTTCTTCAGCGCCAAATTGTCCTCGTATGCCATTTCCATCAAATCTAATTGCTTTAAGAGTTGTTGGGTCAGCACCTGTTCTAGCAAATCTTTCTAAGATTGAAACTGTGTAGATGTTTGTTGTGTCTCCTGCTTCGATTATGTTTGTAGTTCCTGCTGCACCCCAAGCGTTATTTGTCTTAATTGTAAAGTTAAGATCGAATGCCAATTCATAAATTGGTTCAACTGCAATTTGGTTTACTGAAGAGTTCATTAACAATTCATCGAATGCTTTAACTTCTTCTGCTGTTCCTGCAATAGCGTTGCCATTAAATCTGTATTCTTTTTCGCCAAGTTTAAATCCAACAAGATTGTAGTAAGCAAGTGATGGAGCGTTTGTGAAATCTAAACGGTTTTCTCTTCCAGTATTGTAAGTGATTGATTTGTCACCTGTTGCTAAAACATAGTTTTCATTTGCTTGGTTTCTATATTCACCAGTTAAAGCAATGTTTCTGTTTTCTCCAGCAAAGATTGCTCTTGTAACTGTGTTTCCGTTATATTTCCAGCCAGCAAACTTTTTCCAGCCAGTTGATTCGTATGAATCTGCAGCGGCAGTAAGTTCACTTCCGTAAACCATGCTTACAGCTTCTGCGCCGTTGTATGATACTTGATAAACGATTGCTTTGTAGTTCGCTTTAACAGCAGCATTTGCTGTAACTGTGTATTCGATGATTGAATCTGTTCCAGCAGCAGTTCCGTTGATTGTCCAATTTACAAAGTCATAACCTGTAGCTGATGTTGTAAGAGTAACTTTTGTTCCTTCATAAACTGTAACTGAGTTTTGTCCGTTAACCTTAGCATCAAGTTTTCCGTCGGCAGCAACAACTTGGTCAAAGCTTGGTTCAACAACAATTGTGTATTTATTCTTCATTGTAAAGTCAGCAGTATAAGTTCCATCGGCTTCAACAACAAATGATTCTTCTTTTGCGATGCCGTCAGAAACAGGACCTTGATACCAGTTGTTGAATTTGTATCCAACTTCGTTGTGAGATAATGTAACTTGGCTGCCATCTTTAACCCAATAAACATTGCTGTTTTCTTTATCTTGGTAAACGCTATCGCCATCAAGACCAAGAGTTATTGATCTGTCTTCAGCGATATCTTGGTTTGCATTGTAAGCAAGGTTGACTTTATAGAATTTTGATGCTTTGAAAACTGCAGTGAAGTTCATGTTGTCGTTAACAACCACTTTGTATGTTTCAGCAACAACTCCGTTTTCGTCAACAATAACTTCAGTTCCTTCATAAGTTCCCTTGTCGCCATTGTAGTAACCTTGGAATTCAAAGTCTTTTGCTTCAAAAGTAATAGTTGCTTCTTCACCTTTCTTTACAAGCAACTTATCAGTATATTTGCCGTTGATTTTTACTTTAACTTTTCCTTCTGGAGAATTGAATTGTTCATTCAATAAAGTGACAGTATCAACTGCAACTTCATAACCGATTGCGGCAGTAGCACAAACAGCAGAAGCAACAACAGCAGCAACTACAACAACGCACAATCCGCAAATAGTTAAAATTTTAGTTAATGTTTTAGACATATTGCCCTCCTAAGTTAGATATAGTATACCACTATTTGCAAATAATTTCAATACCTTTTTAATATTTTTTTACATAAATAATGTGATAAAAAAGAAGCGAAATGCCTCTTTTTATCCGATTTTATTTTCGATTTTATATAAGTTTTTATAGCCTAAGCAGTTTTTCATCAACTCTTTATGTGTGCCTTCCATAACTGCCGCCCCATTTTCAATATATATCAACTTATCACAGTTAACTATGGTAGACAATCTATGCGCAATAATTATAATTGTCTTGACTTGGCGTTTAGGACTGCAAGTCCGCATCACCGCGCATTCTTCTTGGCTGGGTGATTTCTTTTCGGTTCCGGAAAGATGGAACACTGGTTTAAGTAACACAAAAAAGCAACCTCGTGAGGTTGCTTTAATGAAATTATCCAGCAGTGTTCTATCTTTCCGGACCGTTGCCAGCCAAGTATTGTCGACGATGAGAAGCTTAACTTCTGTGTTCGGGATGAGAACAGGTGGATCCTTCTCTCTATCGCCACTGGATATGGTATGGTCACAAGCGAATGCTTGAAATCATCATAAATAAGAGTTCCAGAAAAGAACTCTGACAACTACATAACAGAACTTTAGCTATTTAAATCCGTGATCAAGCCCTCGACCTATTAGTATCGGTCAGCTCAATGCATTGCTGCACTTACACCTCCGACCTATCAACGTTGTAGTCTACAACGGGTCTTACTAACTTGTGTTATGGGATATCTCATCTTGAGGTGGGCTTCACGCTTAGATGCTTTCAGCATTTATCCCTTCCATACATCGCTACCCTGCTGTGCCACTGGCGTGACAACAGGTGCACCATTGGTATGTCCATCCCGGTCCTCTCGTACTAGGGACAGCTCCTCTCAAATATCCTACGCCCACGATAGATAGGGACCGAACTGTCTCGCGACGTTCTGAACCCAGCTCGCGTGCCACTTTAATCGGCGAACAGCCGAACCCTTGGGACCTACTACAGCCCCAGGATGTGACGAGCCGACATCGAGGTGCCAAACCTCCCCGTCGATGTGAACTCTTGGGGGAGATC
>ENA-UOJG01001019-UOJG01001019.1-human-gut-metagenome-genome-assembly--contig:-C47-NODE-1019-length-33091-cov-19.367690_pt1 | contig 33091 bp, 33 predicted proteins | sample MGYA00242340_ERZ723887 | MGnify/ENA metagenome assembly ERZ723887 | reverse complement strand
CGCTCCGCGCCCAGCGCTCCGCGCCCAGCGCTCCGCGCCCAGCGCTCCGCGCCCAGCGCTCCGCGCCCAGCGCTCCGCGCTGTTTGCATTCGTGAGCGAGTTTACAGGATTGAACTTGATTTGGGGCGGTGGAATGTGGTATACTAATAGTATACTTTAAAGAACTGGAGTATACGCAAATGGAAGACAGGAAAACGGCGGTTGAGACGCTGCACAGGGAGCGGATTATGGACGCTTCGGAGAGGCTGTTTTTGGAAAAGGGATTTCAGGGAACGACGATTTCGGATATTTCGGAGGCTGCGGATTACAGTCGACGCACGATTTACGCGTACTTTGAAAGTAAGGATGAGATTTTGTGCGGCGTTGTGGCGCGCGGGCTGCGGATGCTGCGGGATGAGCTGAGGGCGGTGCTTGGCGAGAAGCTGACGTTTTCCGAGATGTATGGGAAGGTTTGCGCGGCGATGCGGGCGTATCAGGAGCGGCATCCGCTGTCGGCTTCGCGCGTCAACGCGGCGCAGGCGGAAAAGCTGGCGGGGGACGAGTTAACGAATGGGCAGCGCACCGTTCTGGAGCTGGGAAGCGAGATCAACGAGCTGTTGGAGCAATTCCTGCGCAAGGGAATTGCGGAGGGCGTCGTGCGAAAGAGCCTGCCTGTCAGGCTGGCGGTGCCGGTGCTGTGGGCGGGAATGACGTCGCTGCTTTCGCTTGCGGCAGCGAAGGGCGCATATTTCGTGCGGGCGTTCGGCGTTTCCGAGGAGGAATTCTTGAAGTACGGATTTGAACAGCTGCTGGGCGGGATATTGGAGACGGGCGTTTGACGGAATTTTGGGTGCAGGTTTCGTCGGAGACGGAAGGGGCGCGTATTTTGTGCGAGCGTTCGGCGTTTCCGAGGAGGAATTTTTGAAGTATGGATTTGAACAGCTGCTGGGCGGGATATTGAAGACGAACGTTTGACGGAAGTTTTGGTGCCGGTTTCGTTGGAAACGGCGTATTTCGTGTGCTGTTTTCGAGGAGGAATTTTCGCGGTGCGGCTTTGAACAGCGATTAGGAAGCTGGGGGTGAGCGTTTGACGGATATGTTTTTGATGTCGGTTTCGCCGGAGACGGAAGCAGGCGCGATTGTGGCTTTGAATCGAGAGACGGAGGGGAATGGGCTTCGGCTCACGCACGCACAGGCGGAACAGCTTGTGGAGGTACGCGCGCAGTCGCTTCGCCGCACGGGGCGCGTCGAGTTTGCGCTGGGGCGGGTGGAGCGCATCATCCGCGCGTTCTGTGATTCGCCATATCTTTCGCAGGAGGACTATGCGGATGCGCTGAGCGCGCTGATTGAGCTTTTTGATGCCGTGAAAACGGAAACCGACGACCGCATCAGCGACGAAGCGCTGATCGAGGAGATGCGCGCGGCGTTCGACGGCGTATGCCATGGTTCGTTGGAACTGCTTGCCGACGAGGTGCTTTCGCGGGTGGTTCGTCGAGTGAACGCGCGCGGCGGCATGGAATGGAAAATGACGGAGGATGTGTGAGCAGCCCGCGAATGTAAAAATGGAGATGGATGACGGCGCTGACCCGTTGAGGCGGAAAGGAAGGGCGAAGGATGACGGAGGGGTTGGACCGGGTACATGTAATCGATTCGTCGCGGCTGAATGGCCGGGCGTATTTTTTATCGCTGGCGACGCAGGCACGGACGTGCGGGCTTCTATCCGACGGCGAGCTTGCGCGGCTTGAAACGGAAAGTCTGGCGCTGCTTGCGCGAAAGGCGCGGGCGTACACGGGCGGGGAGAGCACGTCGCTGCGGGCGGAAACGGCGCGGGCGCTGCTCGACTCCGTGCATTATACCGTCGGGGTGGCGCTGAAGGCGTGCGTTAGCCCGGAGGACGCGGTTGAGCGTCTGCGCCGGGAGCCATTGGAAGCGCTGGAAGCGGCGGGGCAGGCACTGATTTCGCGAAAGCTGGACGCGGCGCGGCTTTTGCACACGCGGCTGAAGCAGAATCTGTTCGATTCCGAAAACGTGTTTTACCGGGGGACGATCGTGGATGGCATCGAGGGCTTTTTCCGCGCGTACCGGCCGGCGTTCTTTGCGCAGGAAACGCATATTACGGCGGATTATCCGCCGCTGAACGCCGTGGAGGGCACGGGCATTGAGTTTGTGGAGGGGTATCTGCGCGCGCTGACGCACGAAAACCGCTTTCTTCTGTATTTCCCGCCGGAGCGCGTGCGCAGGCTGCTGACGGCGCGGGACGAAACGTGGCGGCTTCAGCCGATGAATCTGGTTGGGCCCGTGCTGGCGGCGGCGCTTCTGTGCGAGCTCGCCGGAAGGCCGCCGCGGAATTTGTTCTGCACGGAGGAGGACGCGGCGCGCGCCGTGGGTGGGACGACGCGGGAGACGCTTATAGAACGGTTTTCGCAGGCGCTGGAACGGCTGGTGGACGCGCTGGACTGTCTGCCGGGCTTGGCGGCATACCTGCGCCGCGCGCTTTTGCAGGTGGTGGCGGAGGTGGAAAACCTCATGCGCGAGAACGGCGCGGGACGGCTGGCGTTCGGCGCGTCCGAAACGGAGGTCTGTTCGCAGACGGTGCTGCATCTCGGCGAACGCATGCCGGACACCGCGTATGCGCGTCTTTTGGAGGAACTGGCGCGGTGCGCGGACGCGGAGGGGCGCGCGGAGGGAATCCTGCGCGGCGTGCGGTCACCCGCTGATCTGTTTGACGTGCTTCGGGACGCTTCGCTCGACGGGGAGAGCCTTTGGCGGGTCTTTTCGGCGCTGCCGGAGCCGGTGCTTGCCGCGCTTCGCAGACAATATCCCGCGCCGGAGCTGCTGACAGACGAACACGAGCGGATGCTGTGCGAGACGCTTTCGGAATTTCTCGACTCGCTTTCGCCCGACAACCGCGCGCGACTGGAAGAGACCGCGCGCAGGATGCAGGTGGAGATTTAATAAATGAAGGAAAAGCACGCTGTGTCGGCCTCGCGCCTTGAAAAGGGGCGCGGAGTTTTGTATAATGAAATTGGAGATGTGGGATGGGATGATCCGCTTTTTACGCGGCTGACGAAGACGGACGGGCGAGAGAAGCCGTTCAGGCGCTCGGCGGGTTTTCTTCAGGTACACTGTAGCTTTCGTGGAAATGGCAGGGGGATGTTTCTATGAGAATACGGCGGCTGGCGGCGATTTTGTGCGCGCTGATGCTGGCGGCAGGACTCGGCGCGCGGGCGGAGCGCGTGACGGCGGCGCAGCGCGCGCTGGAGGAACAGGGGACGCGGGCGTTCTGGGCGCTGGTCGCGGGCGATTGCCGCTGGAAGCCTGAAGAAGCGGACTGCGCCCGCGTTTCGGTGCAGTCGCCGGACAGTCCCGTGCGTCCGACGATCGACGATACCTACGCGCCGCAGTATCTCTATCGCGTGCGCCTGCAGGAAAACGGCGGCGTGGGCTTTACGATCGACCGGGTGGACAGCTATGTCTATCTTCCGGGAGACGACGCGTTTCTGTTTGACAGGCCGGCGAACCTTTCGTCCGGCACATATCTGCCCGCCTACGGCGCGATGGAGCTGAGCTGCGGTGACCCGTGGGTGAATCCGCTTTTGCGCGTGGTGGTCGTGAGCGGCGTGGACGATGCGGGACACGAGCTGGAATTCTATGGAATCGTGGAATGCGTGGACTATCTCGAAAAGGTGGAACAGGATTTGACGTATGACTCGCAGAACCTGCGCCGCGGCGCGGCGTTTGAGGTTCCCGCGGCGGACGACGTGTGGTGGGTTCCGGCGGTAAGTCTTGGTGACACGCGCTACACGAACGCGGAAATCGCCGCCATGGCCGCAGAGAGCCCGGAGGAAAAGCAGCGGAAGCTGGCGACGCTGTATGAAGCGGTGCAGATGTTTCAGATTTCAGGCTTCGCGGAGGCGGACGACAACGTGCGCATCCGCGAAAACGGCGTGAACTGGGAGCATCACAAGCCCGGCTTTCACGCGGTGCGCACAAACGAGGGCTGCTGCGCCAGCGACGCGAACTGGCTGAATTATATCCTGCGCGGCGATTACGACGAGGTGGGCTTTCTCGCGTGGTCGCAGACGGACGGAAGCGGGCACATCATCAACTACATCCGCTCCGGGGGCGACTGGTATTTCATCGACCTTACGCACTATCGCGCCGATTCCTTCGGCATGGGCGCGCCGGAAACGGGACGGATGAGCGACTATTGGAGGTCGGACTTCGTGACCGGCAACCTGCACAGGGCGGCGTCGCCCGAGGCCTACGTGCGGTATTGTCTGGAGAGCTTCAACGATCCGCCGGGGCTGTTCTTCCTCTATCAGGCGGAGGACTGCAAGCCGCTGGACGGAATTTTTGAAAACGGCGGCGTATGCGTCGTGTATCCCGATGATTTCGCGGTTACAGTGGTGTATGACGATCCGGACGATAAGCTGACGTATCGCTTCGCATCGCCGCCGCGGAAAACATACGACTGGGCGGCACTTCCGACGGCGGCGTTCCATGTGGATGAGGTTTATACGGCGGCTTCCGGAACGGCGGGCGCGAGCCACGCCGTGGGCGACGTGCTTTCGCTGAAGGACGAGGGGAAACGCGGCTTCGCGGTGGTGGACGGGGAAACCTATGCTTCCTGCGACGGGACGCGCTTCCTCGCGTCCTTCAAGGCGGAAATGCGGCTGTACGGCGGGAATTTCGGCTCGTATACCGACGTGACCTTCCCGCTGGAGATGCATGGCGCGGAATGCGAGGGGCTCGAGAGCGTGCGACTGGGCAACATGCTCATGAGCGTCACCCGTCGCGCGACGGACGTGGAGATGCTGTATTGCGTGCGCGAAGGAGACGCGCTGTGTGTGACGGACGTGTTCACGGGCGAACACGAATTTCTGGAACCGATGCGCCTTGTGCGCGCGGAAGACGGTGCGTGGCAGGGGACGGAGGAATACTGGTATCTGGTGCGCTATCGCGCGGAGGATGGCGAGCACGCGGAATTCGCGCGGTTCCGGTGCGGGGTGGAGTGACTGCGCGGCGGTTGATTTGCCGCTTCGCGGTTCCGGTGCGTCGCGGAGGTTCGCTGTCGCGTGGAAAACGGGGAACAAGCGGAGTTCGCGCGGTTCTGACGCGGTGGTATGCTGTCGCGCGGAGGATGGAGAGCATGCGGAGTTTGCACGGTTCCGGTGCGGGATGAAACAAAAAATTCGCGCGCATCGGTTGCATTCGGTGACGGAATATGGTATGATTGTGTCGAATTCAAAACAAAAAGGAGAAACGAACGATGAAAAAGCTTCTGTCTGTCCTTCTGGCGCTGGTACTCATGCTTGGCTGTGCGAGCGTATTCGCCGAAGCCACGCCTGCGGAGAGCAACCTTGAAACCTTCGAATTCGACGGCTTCACCATGACCTTCGACGCCGACATGGCTGGCGAGATTTACGACAAGGCCGAAAACCAGGTGTATTTCCAGCTGTTCCCCTTCTATGACGAGAACGCCGCGTTCAACTCGAACATCAACTGCGTGTGGAATCCCGCTGTGGAAGACCTGACCAAGATTGACGCGAACGTGTTCGCTGCTGCCGTCATGCAGGCTATGCCGGCGCAGTATGAGACAATGGGTCTGAAGGTTGAGAACGCGAAGGTTCTGCTGGCTCAGCCCGACGAGCAGGACGGCAAGTACGCGATCTCCTATATGGCGCAGTACGACCTCGAAGGCATCACCCTGTACATGATGCAGGCCGTGGTGTCCGACGCGGCGTTCGGCACCTATAGCTTCACCGTGACCTTCGCCGACCTGACGCAGGCGGACGCGCTCACTGAAATTGTCAACACCATCACCTGGACGAAGTAAGCGTAGTTTGCGAATTATCCGCAGAGTCCTTCGGGGCTTTGCGGATTTTTTCATTTTTGGCTTGCAACGGGGCGGGAATCGTGTCATAATGCCAGCAGAGAAGAGATGGGCGGGTGAACGCATGGGGTATCGGATTGCCATCTGCGACGACGAACGCTCACAGGCGGAGGAGCTGCGGGCGCTGGTTCTCGCGTGGAGAAAGGACGCGGGCGCGGACTGCGCGGTGGAGATTTTTGCGAGCGCGGAGGCGTTTCTGTTTGCCCGCGAGGGCGGCAGGGTGTTTGACATTCTGCTGCTGGACGTGGAAATGTCGGGCATGAGCGGGCTCGAGCTGGCTCGTAGGCTGCGGGCGGACGGGGATCACGCGCAGCTTGCGTTCATCACGTCTCATTTTGAATTTGTGGCCGAGGGCTACGAGGTGGAGGCGCTGAACTATCTGGTGAAGCCCGTGACGCGGGAAAAGCTGTTTGCGGTGCTGTCGCGCGCGGCCGAGCGGCTGGCGGTGGAGCCGCCGTATGTGCTGGCTGCGAGCGACGGGGAAACGGTGAAGCTGTATGAATCGGAGATTCTGTATGTGGAATCGTTTCTGCACGAGATGGTCATTCACGCCAAGGGGCGGGAGTATCGCGTTCGCGAGCCCATTTCCGCCTTTGAGGAACGGCTCAGCGCGGACTTCTTCCGCGTGCACCGGTCGTATCTGGTGAATCTGAAGGCCGTGCGCCGCATCGGGCGCACATCAGTCGCGCTGGAGGGCGGGGCAGAGGTTCCCGTCGCCCGCGGCAAGTATGACGACATCAACCGCGCGTTTATCGCGAGAAACTGAGGGCAGCATGCTGAAGCACACCTATCTGAAGCTGGTCGAGATGCAGGAGGAGCAGGCGAAGCGCCATCTGGAGGAGGTTCGCGTGATTCACAGCGAGATGCGCGGCTACAAGCACGATTTCCACCACCACCTGCAGGCGCTGAAGGGGCAGCTGGAAGCAGGCGAGGTGGAGCGCGCGCTCGCCTACATCGAGCAGCTTGACCGAAGCCTACAAAGCGTGGACACGCTTTTAAAAACCGGCAACGTGACCGTGGACGCGATTCTTTCGGCCAAGCTGGCGCAGGCGCGGTCGGAGGGCATTTCCGTGGACGTGCAGGCGAACCTGCCGGACACGCTGACGCTGACGGACGTGGAGCTGAGCATCGTCATTGGCAATCTGCTGGACAACGCCGTGGAGGCCTGCCGGGCGGCAGCGGGACGGAGGTTCATTCGCCTGTCCATCCGCATGAAGGGCGGCATGATGTATTTTTACCTTTTGAATTCCGCCGGCGCGAAGCAGAAAAAGGTCGGCTCGCTGTTCCGCACGGGAAAGAGCGGCGCGCACGGCTTCGGGCTGCACCGCGCCGAGGCGATTCTGAAAAGGCACGGCGGGTGGGTGAAGTACAACAGCGAGGACGGCGCGTTCACCTCCGAATTTCTGGTTCCCGCGGTTCGATGAATGCAATTCGTGCACTGACAGACGCAGTTGGTGCACGAACTGTGTTTTTTGCGGGGAATTGTGCTATCATGCGGACATACGGAAGAGGGGAGCGATGCGTTCTGAAACGCGAATCAAAAAAGAAGCCCTACCGCTCCGCGTGGAGCAACGCCATGTGGAGCTATCGCGAGATGCTGCGGGAAACGCCGCAGACGTTCTGGCTGATGGTCGGCTGCGTGCCGCTGGGCGTGTTTCTGGAATGGGCGGGCATTCAGCTGCCCGCGCTGGTGGTTGAGCAGGTTACGACGGGGCAGACGTTCGCCCACGCGGCGACGCTCGTCGGCATTCTGCTGGGCGCGACGCTGCTGGCGGCCGCGCTGCGCGATTTTCTGACGGCGGCGCTGCGGAGCGCGATGCAGATGTTTCGCTATCGGGAGAACACGGCGCTGTATCGAAAGGTCATGCGCTGCCTTTATCAGAAGTTTGAAAGCAAGTCCGTACGCGATCTGTATCAGCGCGCGATGTCGGCGCTGTGGATGAACAACGGCATCGTGAAGCTGCTGCAGGTGCCGCAGGAGAGCATGAATGTGATTCAGAACCTTCTGTGCTATTTCCTGTTCGGCACGGTGATTTCCTTCGTAAGCCCGTGGCTCGTGGTGCTTCTGACGGCGCTGCCGATGGTGAACTGGTTCTGCGTGCGCGCCTACAACCGCTATGAATATGGAACGCGCGAAGCGCGCGCCGATCTGGAAAAGAAGCTGTTCTACACCTCTAGGCGCGGCTCGGATTTCGCGACGGCGAAGGACGTTCGCGTGTACGGCATGACGGGCTGGCTGCGCGCGGTCTACCGCGATCTGACGAACCAGCTTCTCGGCTGGCAGAAGCGCCTGAGCGGACGGGAGCTGCTGACGCAGCTTGTCGATCTCGGCGTGATTCTCGTGCGCGACGGCGCGGCGTACTATGTGCTCATTCGCATGGCGGTGCGGGGCGAGCTGAGCGCCGACCAGTTTGTTTTGTACTTCGCGGCGATTTCCAGCTTCGCGACCTTCATCGGCAACATCATGACCGCGCTGGGCAAGGTGCAGGAGGCGAGTCTCAAGACCAGCGACTTCCGCGAATACATGGATTTGCCGGAGGGTGACGATGCGGGCACCGAGCGTGCGGACGCGCATCTGAACCACGCACCGGAGATTCTCTTCGATCACGTTTCGTTCCGCTATGAGGGCGCGGAGCGGGACACGCTGCACGATTTGTCCTTCACCTTCCATCCCGGCGAACGCATCGCGCTGGTGGGCATGAACGGCGCGGGCAAGACGACGCTGGTGAAGCTGTTGTGCGGTCTGTACGCGCCGACCTCCGGGCAGATTCGAATCGACGGCGTTCCCGTGAGCGATTTTGTGCGGAAGGAATACTACCGGCTGTTCTCGCCGGTGTTCCAGGACGTGGAAACCTCGTTTTTCTCCTTGGCGGAGACGGTGGCTGCCGACTTTGGCGAGCATGTAGACCGTGCGCGCGCCGAGACGTGCATGCGCCGCGCGGGGCTTGGAAAGAAGCTGGACGCGCTGCCGCAGGGAATCGACAGCCGGCTGAACAAGCAGGTGAACGCGGACGGCGTCGAGCTGTCCGGCGGCGAGACGCAGAAGCTCATGATGGCGCGGGCGCTGTATAAGGACGCGCCGATTCTGGTGCTGGATGAGCCGACCGCCGCGCTCGACCCCATCGCGGAGAACGAAATCTATCTGCAATATCGCGACATGACCAAGGGAAAGACGTCGCTGTTCATTTCCCACCGTCTGGCTTCCACGCGCTTCTGCGACCGCATCCTGTTCCTGAGCGATGGAAGAATTGCCGAGGAAGGCACGCACGACGAGCTGATCGCGCGCGGCGGCGACTACGCGAAGCTGTTTGAGATTCAAAGCTGCTGGTATCGAGAGGACTACAAAGGAGGCGAAACGGCATGAAGCTGAGGGAGCATTTGCACATCATTCGCCGTTCCATACAGCTGCTGGATCGCCTGAGCCGACGGAATCTGCTGGGGCGCTCCCTCCACGCGCTGGTGGTGGCGCTCATGCCCTACGTGCCCATTTATTTCTCCGCGCGGCTGATCGACGCGCTGATTGCCGGAGCGCCGGTTCAGACGCTGGCGCTGTACGCCGGGCTGACGATCGGGCTGACGGCGCTTCTGAGCCTTGCGAAGGCGTTCCTTCTGGCGCAGTGTGAAATCGGCGCGCCGGAGATGGAGCTGGCGTACGAATGGATGCACGCGGAGAAGGCCGCGCAGCTTTCCTACGCGTCTATCGAGGATCACGAGGTCGCGCGGCTCAAGCAGCGCATTCGCTCGGAAACGCAGACCGGCTTCAATCTCTACTACTTCTATAGCTCCATGGAGCGGGTGATCCAGTTTTCTGTGCGGATTCTGGTGTCCATATCGCTGACGGCGTCCTTTTTTGCGGCGGACACGATCGCCCTTCCGGCGAAGCTGCTGTTCGCGGGCGGCGTGGTGCTGACGGTCGCGGTGAACATGCTGATTGGCCGCAGATCCGCGAAAATCAGAAGCGCCTTTTCGGCGGACTGCGTGCAGAGCAACATCATGCTGGGAGAGCTGGACGGTTATATAACCGATTATAAGCCCGGCAAGGACATTCGCCTGTACGCCATGGAGGAGCCGCTGGCCGCGCTGGATAAGCGGCTTCTGGATGAGCTTGGCGCGTATGAGATGCGCGTGTATCTGAAATGCGCGGGGCTGGAGCTGATCGCGACGGTGATGAATTACGCGCTGCGCTTTGGCGTGTATCTGCTGCTGATCTCCGGCGCGCTGATGGGCGGCGTGACGGTCGGTTCCATCGCGCAGTACGTTTCCAGCGTCATGCTGCTCCTGACGGCGGTCATGGAGCTCGTGCGCACGGCGCAGCAGCTGGCGCTGAACGACACGTATACCAGGCGATTCTTCTCCTACTTCGACATTCCCAACCCCATGTACAAGGGTTCGCTGTCCGTGGAGAAGCGGGACGACAACGAGTACTATATCGAGTTCTGCGACGTGACGTTCAAATATCCGAACACCGACGCGTACGCGCTCAGGCACGTGAACCTGCGCTTCCGGGTGGGAGAGAAGCTGGCCGTCGTCGGCATGAACGGCAGCGGCAAGACGACCTTCATCAAGCTGCTCTGCCGCCTGTACGACCCCACCGAGGGCGAGATTCGGCTCAACGGCGTGGATATTCGCAAGTACGACTACGATGAGTACATGGCCATTTTCTCCGTGGTGTTTCAGGATTTCCAGCTGTTCGCCTATTCGCTGGGACAGAGCGTGGCGGCCAGCGCGGAGTACGACGCCAAACGCGCGGAGGCCTGCCTGCGGGAAGCGGGCTTCGAGGAGCGGCTTTCCAGCATGCCGAAGGGACTGGACACCAGCCTGTATCAGGACTTCGATAAGAACGGCATAGAGATTTCCGGCGGCGAGGCGCAGAAGATCGCCATTGCACGCGCCCTGTACAAAAACGCGCCCTTCATCGTGCTCGACGAGCCGACGGCGGCGCTCGACCCGGTGTCCGAGTACGAGGTCTATCGCCGGTTCGGCGAAATCTCCGGCGGCAAGACGGCCATTTATATCAGCCACCGGCTCGCCTCCTGCCGCTTCTGCGACGAAATTCTGGTCTTCCATGAGGGACAGATCGTCCAGCATGGCGCGCACGAAGCCCTGCCCGCGCAGGAAAACGGCAAATACGCCGAGCTGTGGAACGCGCAGGCGCAGTACTACACCGAAACGGCATAAATCAAGGCGGCGGCTCCGGGCAATTCGGAGCCGCCGTTTTGGTTTATTCGGGCTTGGTTTCGAGCTTCAGCGGGTAGTCGCCGAGGTGCTTGAGCTTGAAGCCGTTGGCTTTATATTCCTCATAGTTGAAGGCTTCCAGCTCGTCGATGGCGAGCTTATGGAACTCGTAGAAGTTATGCCACCATTCGTAGCCGCTGCCGAGGGACGCGCCTAAGTAGGCGTCGGCGATGTCACAGCCCATCTGCGGGGCGACGTAGAACGCGCCCATCGCGAGCACGTTCACGCCGTTGCCGGTGATCGCGCGCAGCGCCGCGGGAACGGACTCGACCACGCCCGCGTGGACGTGCGGGCACTTGCTGGCGGCGATGTGAATGCCCATGCCGGTGCCGCAGAAGATCAGCGCGCGCTCGAATTCGCCCTCGGAGATCATTGAGCCGACGCGCAGGCCGATGCGGTGGAACATGAGGTCGGTGTCGTCGTCCTCAGGGGAGCGCACGCCCACGTCGGTAATCTTCCAGCCCTTCGCCTTCAGGTGCGCGACCACCGCTTCCTTCAGCGGAAAGCCCGCAAAGTCCGCGCCGACGAGCAGCTCCTTGTCCTTGATCATTTTCATACGGTAAACCCTCCATCTTATTCATCAATTCCCGGGTATGCCCGCCGGGAACGGTTTTCTGAATCCAGTATACCATAGAAGATAGAAAAACGCAACTTTGAATGGCGCGAACTATCTGGGGTTTCCTTCGTCGGCCTGACTGCATTCATTCATACAGAACTGAATGATGCGAAAGTGCCCGGCTGCGCTGCATTTACGGTACACGTCGACAAGAAGCGCTTCTTCTTCCGTAAGCGGATTTTCGGCGGACGGCGGTTCTGGCGAGTTGGTCAGACACAGAAGATAATCGGTGCTTACGCCAAAGAAGCGGGCAAGGCTTACGATGGCGGCCGTATTCGGAGAGTACTCGCGGTTCTTCCATTTTGTCATGCTTCCGTTGGATAGGCCAGCGGCTGTTTCGAGCGTTTTGTTTGTAATTCCGGCTTTCTTCTGCAAGGCGAGTATCCGTTCGATCGTGTCCATGGAAATCCCTCCCGAAGAAAATTAGAGAATCCTCAAACAAAGCTGTTGACAAATAGTGAAATCACTATTATACTCAGAATTGCCAACAACAATTGCCTGATGGGTACAAAAAATCAACTCTCTCGGACGAGACCATTGCCCGGGGAGTTTGCAATGCTATGGGAGTGTCGCAGCTTCATTATAAGCAAGAGCGCCTGTCTTGTCAATTATTGTTTACAAGATTTCTGAAAAGGGGGGCAGGGGAGTGGAAGAGCCGGATGCGATGCGTGAGCGGTTGAAGCAGCACCGTTTATCCTTCGTATGGTTAATCTTCCAGCTGGAGCAAAGGGGCATTGTCACCGATAAGACCGAAGTGAGCTCCGTATTTGCCGGAACCCGAAAGGGCGCAAAGGCGCACGCCATCATCCAGTCAACGGCGGATATTCTGAACGATTACGAAAGAAAGTTTGTTCACAACGACGGATGAACGGCGGCAGGGGGATCTGCGCAAGGGGTTGACGGAGAGAATCGGAGCACGGAATCGAGGAAAGAGACAGGAGGCGCTCATATGACAAGAAGGATGGTTTCTCGAAGACTGGCGCTGGTAATGGCGATTATGCTGTTGCTTTCGACCGTTTGTCAGGCCGGCTATGCGGAAGCTTCGAAGACAGAGGCGGCTTATCAGAAGGCAATCGGCAGTCTGAGCCTGTACATGCGCGATGTTTCCGCGGCGGAGGTTGAACTTGCGGCACTGTACGAGGAATTTGACGGCATGCATCACTATCGGATGAGCACGGAGTTTTCTCTGTATGTACAGATATTGCAATACATTGAGGAAAACAATCTGAACGACGCGATGAGCTGGCTGAGCGTGCTCAAGTGCTATCCGGAATTTGACGAATACCTGAAGAAGGATGAGTTCAGCACGGTGTATCCGGAGATTCGCAGTCTGAGCGAGATGGAAGCGTATATCAACGCGCGTCGGGAAGAAAAAGCTCAGAATTACAATGCCGCGGCTGAATCGTATAAGCTTTGCCTGAAGTTTCTGGATGCGATGGATCGTTACAAAAGTCTGTACGTAGACTTGGATGGCATCGTGAAGCAGACGCTGGAGATGATCCGGGACGGCAAATACGACGAAGCGCTGAAGAACGCGGAGTATCTGGTCGCCGCCGATCATGAAAGCGGACAGACGCTGTATGACATGATCAAGTCCAGAATGGAAGAGACAAAGCCGACTCCAACGCCTGTCGTTCCTGTTGCGACGCCCGAACCGACGAAAAAACCTACGACGAAGAAAACTACAAAGCCCAAAACGGAGACAAAGGCGCCTGTGACACAGCCACCCGTGACACAACCACCCGTAACGCAACCGCCTGTAACGCAGCCGCCCGTGACACAGCCGCCCGTGACGCAACCACCTGTAACGCAGCCGCCGGAGATATGGGAGTGGACGGCATGGTCGGATTGGTCTGATACGAAGCCGGCGGAGAAGGAAAATCGGGAGATTCAGTCGACGCAGGAGCAATACCCTATCTACGACGTTCAGTATAAATACAGCCGGTGGTATTACTACAACACCGCGTGGGAGAAATGGACGCATTCGTACACGCAATATACCGGCAGCAACTATAAGTCCGGCAGCGGCACGTGGCAGTCGAAGACAACCAGCGAGCCTCTCCCGAAGGTGACGCCGGTTGACGGACACCAGCAGTACAATGGCGGCTGGTGGAACGAACAGGTAGAAGAAGTCATCACCGGCTATCAGACGATTACATTCTATCGGTACAGGGACAAGATAAGAGTGCAGTAACAACGAAGGAAATTCGTCCCGCCCGGCGACAAAAATTTACCGTGGCGGGGCGAATTCATGTATTGACATCGCGCGCGGGCAGAATTATAATGAAGCAAATTGAAGGAAGGGAGCGAGTAGATTGATCGGCATGAACAAGGTTGCGGCGTATTATTACTTTTACTTTATCGGCTTCCGATAAGGTATGTTTTGCTGCAACCGAATGGCGATGAATCGGGCCCGCTTCTCAATGAACGGCTTCGCAGTGAAACATCCTGCGAAGCCGTTTTTTCATTATTGAATGGAGGAATGACGGATGATTATTCTGCTGAAGGAAAACGCGAACGCCAGACAGGTGGACAACCTGAAGAAATTTCTCACGAACCGCGGCTTTGACCTGCACATTTCCGAGGGCACGCAGCACACGCTGATCGGCCTGATCGGCGACACCTCGAAGCTGGACATCGACCTGATTTCCTCCTTGGACGTGGTGGAGTCCGTGCGGCGCATTCAGGAGCCGTACAAAAACGCCAATCGCAAGTTCCACACGGCGGATACCGTGGTGGACGTGGGCGGCGCGAAGATCGGCGGCGGGCATTTCATGATGATCGCGGGGCCGTGCTCGGTGGAGACGCACGACCAGATTCTCTCCGTCGCCGAGTCCGTGAAGGCGTCGGGCGCGAACATGCTGCGCGGCGGCGCGTTCAAGCCGCGCACGTCGCCCTACGCGTTCCAGGGGCTGCACGAGAAGGGCATCGAGCTTCTGCGCGAGGCCAAGAAGCAGACGGGGCTGCCCATCATCACGGAAATCATGGACATCAACCATCTGCCGCTGTTCGAGGACGTGGACGTGATTCAGGTGGGCGCGCGCAACATGCAGAACTTTGAGCTTCTGAAGGAGCTGGGGCAGACCCGCAAGCCTATTCTGCTCAAGCGCGGACTGGCGAACACGATTGAGGAGCTTCTGATGAGCGCCGAATACATCATGGCTGGCGGAAACGAGCAGGTCATTCTGTGCGAGCGCGGCATCCGCACCTTCGAAACCGCCACGCGCAACACGCTCGATCTGTCCGCCGTGCCGGTGCTTCATAAGCTCACGCACCTGCCCGTGGTGGTGGATCCCAGCCACGGAACCGGCGTGAACGATCTGGTGCATCCCATGGCGCTGGCGGCCGTGGCGGCGGGCGCGGACGGTCTGATCATTGAGGTGCACAACGACCCGCCGCACGCGCTGTGCGACGGCAAGCAGTCGCTGACGCCGGAGCAGTTCGACCATCTGGCCAAGGCGGTGCGCGGCATTCTTCCGTTCGCGGCGAAGGAGATGACGTGGGAATGAACGTTGGCATCGTGGGTCTCGGCCTGATTGGCGGCTCTCTGGCCAAAAGCATCAAAAAGCACAGCGAGCATACCGTGTGGGGATTTGACATCGATTCGGACGCCGTGACGCAGGCGCTGATGTGCGGCGCGATTGACGAAACGCTGACGGACGCGCTGCTTCCGCAGTGCGACGTGGTGCTGGTGGCGCTGTATCCGGGCGCGTGCGTGCGCTATATTGAGACGCACGCGGAAGCGTTCGCGCCGGGCGCGTGGGTGATCGACTGCGCGGGCGTGAAGCGCAGCGTGTACGGGCCGGTTTCGAAGATTGCCGAGGGGCGCGGTTGGACGTACATCGGCGGGCATCCGATGGCGGGGCGGGAGTATTCCGGCTTCCGTCACGCGACGGGAACGCTGTTTGAGCGCGCCAGCATGATTCTTACGCCCATGCCGGACGTGGACATTGAAACGCTGGAAGCCGCGAAGGCATTCTTTCTGGAAACCGGCTTCAAAACCGTGCGCATCACTACGCCGGAGGAGCACGACCGCATGATCTCGTACACCTCCCAGCTGGCGCACATCGTTTCCAGTGCATATATCAAAAATCCGTGCTCCGCGCAGCACAAGGATTTTTCCGCCGGCAGCTTTCAGGACATGACGCGCGTGGCGCGGCTGAACGAAACCATGTGGACGGAGCTGTTTCTGGACAACGCCGACCTGCTGGTGCCGTCCATCGACGATTTGATTCTGCGCCTGACCCAGTATCGTCACGCGCTGGCGGAGGAAGACGCCGACGAGCTGCGCGAGCTTCTGAAGGAAGGGCGCATCATGCGCGAGAACCTCGATTAAAAAGGAGAAAGCCCATGCAAACCGTACATATTGGCGTTTCCGCTCCCTACGACGTGCTGGTGGGGCCGGGTCTTTTGTCCGAATGCGGCGCGCGCATGCGCGAGGCGGTCGGGCTGTGCCGCGTCGCGATCGTGAGCGATTCCACGGTGGACGCGCTTTGCGGCGATCCGGTGGAGCGCAGCCTGCGGGATGCGGGGTACGACGCGCTGCGGTGCGTCTTTCCCGCCGGAGAACGGAACAAGACGCTCGCGACGCTCGGCGGCATTCTGGAATTTCTGGCGGAGAACCATCTGACGCGCGCGGACGTGGTCGTGGCGCTGGGCGGCGGCGTGACCGGCGATATGGCGGGCTTCGCGGCGGCGGTGTACATGCGCGGCATTCGTTTTGTGCAGCTGCCCACCACGCTGCTGGCGGCGGTGGACGCTTCCGTGGGCGGGAAGACGGCGGTCGATCTGGCCGCGGGAAAGAACCTCGCGGGCGCGTTTCATCAGCCGTCGCTGGTGCTGACGGACGTGGACGTGCTTCGCGCGCTGCCCCAAACGCTGCTTTCGGACGGCGCGGCGGAGATCATCAAGCACGGCGTGCTCGCCGACGCGGAGCTGTTCGCGCGGATGTGCGAGCCGGACTGGACGCGCGAAATGGAGACGATCGTCGCGCGCAACGTCGCCATCAAGTGCGACGTGGTGGTCGCGGACGAGCGCGAAAACGGCGCGCGGCAGCTTCTGAACCTCGGGCACACCTTCGGGCACGCCGTCGAGAAATGCTCCGGCTACGCGATGAGCCACGGGCAGAGCGTGGCCGTGGGCATGGTCATCGCCGCGGGCGCGGCGGGGAACGAGGACGTGTGCCGGGCGATTATCGCCGCCAATCGGAACTGCGGGCTGCCGGTGACGGCGCCCTATTCCGCGAAAACGCTCGCGGAGGCGGCGCTTTCGGACAAGAAGCGTCGGGGCGGTCTTGTGACGCTGGTGCTGCCCGAGCGCATCGGCAGGTGCCGGCTTGAAAAGGTGGAGGTTTCCCGGCTGGAGGAATATTTCCAGAAGGGAATTTCCATGGCGGAGGCGGTTTCATGAATGCGGTGATTCATCCCGGGCTTTTGCGGGGCGGCGTGCGGGTACCGCCGTCCAAATCGGTGGCGCATCGCGTGCTGATTGCCGCGGCGCTGGCCGACGCGCCGACGGAAATCGAGATTTCCGCGCTGAACGAGGACATTCTGGCGACGATCGGCTGCCTGCGCGCGCTGGGCGCGGAGATCGAGCGCACGGACGCGGGACTGCGCGTGTCTCCGATTCAGAGAACGAGCTGCGCGGAATCTGCGGGCGAGGATGAGATTCGCGTGGCTTCGGACGGAGAATCAGTTTGCGCGGAGTCGGCGGGCGAGGATGGACTGCGCGTGCTGAACTGCGGGGAAAGCGGTTCGACGCTGCGGTTCATGCTGCCCGTGGCGGCGGTGCTGGGCGCGGATTGCGTGTTTACCGGCGGCGGGCGGCTTCCGGAAAGGCCGAACCGCATCCTGACCGACGCGCTCAACGCGCACGGCGTATGCGCGGACAGGGAGCTTCTGCCGATTCGACTTTCGGGGCGGCTGACCGGCGGCACGTATGCCGTGGCCGGGAATGTGAGCTCGCAGTACATCACCGGGCTTCTGCTGGCGCTGCCGCTGTGCGCGGAGGACAGTGAAATCGTGCTCACGAAGGCGCTGGAATCGGCGTCGTATGTGGGCGTCACGCTCGAAACGCTGGCGGCGTTTGGCGTCCGTGTGCTGGAAACGCCACGTGGGTGGCATGTGCCCGGCAGGCAGCGCTATAGAAGCCCCGGCCGCGTGCGCGTGGAGGGAGACTGGTCGGCGGCGGCGTTCTGGCTGACGGCGAACGCGCTTGGCGGCCGCGTGGAATGCGAGGGACTGAGCGCGGGCTCGGCGCAGGGCGACCGCGCGATTGCGCGAATGCTGAACGGGCTGGGCGGCGAAATCGACGTGTCAGACACGCCCGATCTGGTGCCCGCGCTGGCCGTCGCGGCGGCGGCGCATCCGGGACGGACGCATATTACCGGCGCGGCGCGGCTGCGGGTGAAGGAGAGCGACCGTCTGCGTGCCGTGGCGGAGCTTCTGCGCGCGCTGGGCGGGCAGGTTGAGGAGCTTTCGGACGGCCTGATCATCGACGGCGGGCGGCCGTTTACCGGCGGAACGGTGAACGGCGTGAACGATCATCGCATCGTAATGGCCGCCGCCGTTGCCGCGACCGCCGCGCAGGGCGACGTGACCATCACGGACGCGCAGGCCGTGGCGAAGTCCTATCCGGGCTTCTTTGAGGAATTCCGGCGGCTGGGCGGGCGCTGCGACGTTGGCTGAAGAACGGCATATCCGGAGGAATTGGCCGCCGCCGTTGCCGCGACCGCCGCGCGCGGCGACATGACGATCACGGATGCGCAGGCCGTGGCGAAGTCCTACCCGGACTTCTTCGAGGAATTCCGGCGGCTTGGCGGGCGCTGCGACGCGGGCTGAAGAACGGCATATCCGGAGGAATTGGCCGCCGCCATTGCCGCGACCGCCGCGCAGGGCGACGTGACCATCACGGACGCGCAGGCCGTGGCGAAGTCCTATCCGGGCTTCTTTGAGGAATTCCGGCGGCTGGGCGGGCGCTGCGACGTGGACTGACTGGCGGCGCGGCTGCGGGAACGTAGGCGGTTTGGCGCGGGAAGTGCGTTTGAAGGATGAAAACGACTCCGATGGCAGGGAGGACGGGAAAATGTCAAATCTGATCGGCAACCGGTTTCGCGTGCTCGTGTTCGGGCAATCGCATGCGCCGTCGATCGGCGCGGTGATCGAGGGACTTCCCGCCGGGTTTGCGCCCGACTGGGACGCGGTTTCCGCGTTTATGGCGCGGCGCGCGCCGGGCGGCAGCGCGCTTTCCACGGCGCGGAGGGAGGCGGACGCGCCGGAGATTCTGTCCGGATTGAATGAACGTGGGGAAACCTGCGGCGCGCCGCTGGCCATGCGCATCGTGAACGGCGATGCGCGCTCGCGGGATTACGAAAAGCTGCGGGACGTGCCGCGCCCGGGGCATGCGGATTATCCCGCGGGCGTGAAGTTTGCCGGGCACAACGACATTCGCGGCGGCGGGCAGTTTTCGGGACGCCTGACCGCGCCATTGTGCTTCGCGGGCGCGCTGGCAATGCAGCTTCTGGCGCGGGAGGGCGTGCGCGTGCGCGCGCATATCGCGCAGATTGAAAATGTGTTCGACGCGCCGATGGACTTCGCGAAGCCAAATCTGGACGCGATTGCGGCCGAGGGGCTGCCGGTTGTGGATTCGGCGGCGGGCGCGCGGATGGAGAACGCGATTCTTCAGGCGAAAGCCGAGGGCGATTCCGTGGGCGGCGTGATCGAGTGCTTCACCGCGGGTCTTCCCGCCGGGCTGGGCGAGCCGATGTTCGACGGCGTGGAAAACCGGCTCGCGCGGGCGCTGTGGGGCATTCCCGCCGTGCGCGGCGTGGAATTCGGCGCGGGCTTCGCCGCGGCCGGGATGCGCGGCAGCGCGCACAACGACGCGTACCGCGTGGAGGACGGCCGCGTGGTCACACAGACCAATCGGCACGGAGGCATTCTGGGCGGCATTACGACCGGCATGCCCATCATCGTGCGCGCGGCGATCAAGCCCACGCCGTCCATTGCGAAAACGCAGGAAAGCGTGTCCCTTTCCCGAAACGAAAATGAAACCCTGACCGTGGACGGACGGGACGATCCATGCATCGTCCCGCGCGCCGTGCCCTGCGTGGAGGCGGTTGTGGCCATGGCGCTGTATGACCTTCTTTTGGAGAGGAGCTGACGAAAATGGAACTGAATTCGGTTCGCGAGCGCATCGACGCGATTGACAACGAGCTTACGCGCCTGTTCACCGAGCGCATGCAGACGGTGGCGGAGGTGGCGCGGGTGAAAAAAGCGACGGGCAAGGTCGTGCGCGACCCTGCCCGGGAGCGCGCCGTGGTAAACCGCGTGACCGCGCAGGCGGGCGACGCCTTCGCACCTTATGTGAAGAACCTGTACGGGCTGATTTTTGAACTGAGCCGCAACTATGAGTCCATGCTGATGGGCGAGCGTTCGCCGCTGGGCGACCGGATTGAGCAGGCCTGCCGCGAGGGCGAGGGCAAGCGTCTGCCGGGGCGCGCGCTGGTGGCCTGTCAGGGTACGGAGGGCGCGTACGCGCAGCAGGCGTGCGAAAAGCTGTTCGAATACCCGGACATTCTGTACTTCGACAGCTTTGACGGCGTGTTCAACGCGGTGGAAAAGGGCATGTGCGAATTTGGCGTGCTGCCCATCGAAAACAGCACCGCGGGCTCCGTTACGCAGGTGTACGACCTGATGGAGAAGCATTCGTTCCACATCGTGGGCGCGCGCAGGCTGCGCATCGACCATCATCTGCTTCGCAAGCCCGGCGCGACGGGCCCGATTCGCAGGATTGTGTCCCACGAGCAGGCGCTTCGCCAGTGCAGCGAATTTCTGAGCGCGCATCCGGAGTATGAAGCGGTGGCGATGGCCAATACCGCCGTGGCGGCGCAGTTCGCGGCGGATTCCGAGCGCGACGACGTGGCGGTGATCGCCGCGAAAACGTGCGCGGAGCTGTACAATCTGGAGGTCGTCGGCGAATCCATCAGCAATGTGCAGAGCAACTACACGCGCTTCATCTGCATTTCCCGCAGGCTGGAAATCTATCGCGGGGCGCGGAAAATCTCCATCATGTGCAACCTGCCTCACGAGGCGGGCTCGCTGAACTCGGTCATTTCCCGGCTGGCCATCGCGGGCATCAACCTGTGCAAGCTGGAAAGCCGGCCGATTCCCGGGCGCGATTTCGAATTCCGCTTCTTCTTTGATCTGGAAGCCGACCCGCGCGACCCGGAGGTTGTGCAGCTTTTGTGCGAGCTGGAACGCAAGAGCGAGCATTTTGTGTTCCTGGGCGCGTATGAGGAGCGCTGACGGCTATGGAATACGGTCTGATCGGCGAGAAGCTGGGGCACAGCTATTCGCATATGATTCACGCGCGGCTGGCCGATTATCGGTATGAGCTGAAGGAGGTCGCGCCGGAGAGGCTGGACGCGTTCATCGAAGCGCGGAATTTCCGGGGGCTGAACGTCACCATTCCCTATAAGCAGGCGGTGATGAAGCATTGCGCCGAGCTGTCGCCGGAGGCGATGGAGGTGGGCAGCGTGAACACGCTCATCGTGCGCCCGGACGGCAGCCTGTTTGGACACAACACGGACATTGACGGCTTCATTTATATGCTGCGCCGGGGCGAAATCGATCCCGCCGGGGCGAAGGCCGTGATTCTCGGCAGCGGCGGCACGAGCCTGACCGCGCGCGCGGCGCTGACAAGGCTGGGCGCGCGGGAGATCGTGACGGTTTCCCGGAAGGGGCCGGTCGATTACGCGGCGCTGTACGCCGAGCATGCCGACGCGGAGATTTTGGTGAACGCCACGCCCGTGGGCATGTATCCGAAAAACGGCGCGTCGCCGGTGGAGCTCGACCGGCTGCCAAAAGTGCGCGGCGTGGCGGACGTGATTTATAATCCCGAAAAAACGGCGCTGATTCTCGCCGCGCAGGCGAAGGGCATCCCGGCCGTGTCGGGGCTGAGCATGCTGGTCGCGCAGGCGCGGGAAGCGGCGGAGCTGTTCGCGGGGCATGCGATTCCCGCCGGGCGCGTGGAGGACATTGTGTCCGAAATCGGCGCGCAGACGCTGAACCTGATTCTGGTCGGCATGCCCGGCTGCGGAAAGTCGACGCTGGGACAGGCCGTCGCCGCCGCGCTTCAGCGGGAATTTGTGGACTGCGACGCGGAAATCGTGCGCCGCGCGGGCAAATCCATTCCGGAAATCTTCGCGCAGGACGGCGAAGGCGCGTTCCGGGCATTGGAAAGCGGCGTGCTGACGGACGTATGCCGCGGCCATGGGCTGGTGATTTCCACCGGCGGCGGCGCGGTTTTGCGCGCGGAGAACCGGGACGCCATGCGCCAGAACGGGCGCGTCTGCCTGATTCGAAGGGCGCTTGCGCTTCTTCCGCGGGACGGGCGGCCGCTGTCCGCGTCGGAGAACGCGGTGGCGCGGCTGTGGGAAGCGCGCCGCGCGGCGTATGAGACTGCGGCGGATTTCCCGGTGGAAAACGACGGAACCGTCGAAGCGGCGGCGGAGAAGATAAGGGAGGGCTTTTATGAAGCTGCTCATCATTAACGGGCCGAACCTGAACATGCTCGGCATTCGGGAAAAGCATCTGTACGGCGCGCGGGATTACGCGGCGCTGTGCGAATACGTGAAGGAGCAGGGACGGCGGCTCGGCGTGGAGGTGGAGCTGTTCCAGTCCAACCACGAGGGCGCGCTGGTCGACTGCATTCAGGCGGCGTACCAGCGGATCGACGGCATTGTGATCAACCCGGGCGCGTACACGCACACCAGCGTCGCGCTGCTGGACGCGCTGAAGGCCGTGGACATTCCCGCCTGCGAGGTGCATCTGACGGACGTGAACGCGCGCGAGGAATTTCGGAAGATTTCCTATGTGCGGCTGGCCTGTAAAAAGACGTTCGCGGGCTATGGCTTCGACGGTTATCGGATGGCGATGGAGTATCTGGCCGGCAAACAGGCGGAATAAAAAACGGCGGCGGGGAGCGATTTCCCCGCCGTCTCGCGTTTACAGGCTCTTTCCGGCGAACATGACGCTGACGTCGTCGGCGAACCAGTCGTAGTGGATTTCCCTGCCGTTCAGCAGCCAGCGCTCCGGGCAGATGTTTTCCATCCAGTCCAGCGGAATCAGCTTGTCCCGCTGCACGGAATTGCGCGCGTAGGCTTCGCGAAGCTCGGCAAGCTGCGCGTCCGTCAGTATGCCGGGCTTGCAGGATACGAACAGAGGCGTGCCGCTCCTGGACAGAATATCGAGCCACAGGCCGACCTGCGCCCACGGGATTTCCCCGGTGATGCCCACGCAGTCCGCGTCCACATCGTAGAACGCGCCGTGCTGCATCATGCGGAAGGCCAGCGTGTTCACGCCCATGCGGCGGGTGATGTCCCAGCTCATGCCGTTGACGTCCGCGCCCGTGCGTCCCAGCTCTACCAGCCCCGCGCTCAGGTGCGAAATGGTGGCGCAGCCGATGAGCACAGTGTCATCGCCCGCGGCCTCGCGAATCGCGCGGTAGAAGTTGGTGATGATTTCCGCGGAGGTCTTGGAGCGGTCGTGGAAGCGCCAGCCGTCCTCGGCGATGACGTAGGGAATCTTGTAGCCGCGGCGGCCCAGAATGTCCTGCGTGGAGCAGTCGAACTTGATCAGCTGATAGCCCCAGTCAACGAACCGGCGCGTCGTCTGCCGGATGTAGTCCAGCACGCCGGGGTGGGACGGATCCAGATAGTTCGCGTTATAGGAGAGATGCCAGCCGTCGGGCAGGCCGCACACGTGATCCTCGTCACAGATATAGCGAACCCAGATGCCTGGGCGCACGCCCTGCGCGCGGATGGACGCGGCCAGACCGGGTATGTCGGGAAACGCGGAATTGCCCCTGTCCCACGGGCCGTTCTTGGGATTGGGCGACCAGCCGTCGTCGATCACCATGTAGGGCGCGTTTTCGTTGCCCGCGCACAGCTCGGCGGCGATGCGCGCGTCCTCTAAAATCTGGTCGTGCGAGCTGACTCCGTAGGCATAGTACCAGTTGTTCGCGCCGTAAACGGGATGCTTCGGGAGGCGCGCGCCGCGCGACATTTCGCGGCAGAACCGCTGACCGGCCTCGAAGGCCGTGCAGTTTTCATAGGTGCGGAAGAGGATTTCCGCCGCACGAAGCGTGCGTCCGCCCAGAACTACGCCGCGGCCGCCGTTGCGCACGTCCATCCACAGCGTCACGCCGGACGCGTCGTACTGCCAGAAGCACATCGCGCCGGGCTGCGTCTTCACGCCGAAGCCCTCGGTTTTGCGCCCCTCGCGCGCCTGCTCCGCGTCGGTTCCATTGGAAACCAGCGCGAACCACGGCATGCAGCGCTCCGGCACGATGCCGCGCCATTCCAGATTGCCGCCCGCGCGCTCCCACGCGTCGCCGTAAATGCGAACGGGCTCCGCGCGCTTCTCTTCGGGCGTGAAATGCCAGCGCAGACGCAGATAGCAAAGCGGCGTCTGCTCCGCCGTCAGCTCGGCCAGAAGGAGATCGTCCTTCAGCGTCAGGATATAGCGCGCGTCCGCAAGCGCACCCTGCGCGCCGGTGAAGGCCTGCCGGCCTTCTTCCGTGTAGATGGTTATCAGATCGGGAAGCCGCGTAATCACTGCCGTCCCTTCCTTTCAAATGGAAACTTCCTATTGTTTATTATAGACGCGGCGGCGGTGAATTTCAATAGGCAACCGGGACAAAGCTTGTTCCGAACGGAACATATAACCGTTCCTTTGCTTGACAGGACGGGGCGTTTGTGGTCTCGCTGAATGTCTATGGATTAAGTGGGAATTGAGGAAAAAGGAAGGGATTCCGAATGACGAAGGCGGCGCTGCGCGAGACGTTCAGGCGCTCGATTCCGATTCTGTGCAGCTATGCGTTTGTGGGCATGGCGTATGGAATGATGATGACCGAGGCGGGGCAGAAATGGTATGTCGCGCTGCTGATTGCCTTGCGGTGTATACGGGCGCGTTTCAGTTTGTGCTGATTTCGTTTCTGGCGGGCGGCGTAAGCCTTGGCGTGATCGCGCTCACGGCGCTTCTGATGAACGGACGGCAGCTGTTTTATTCGATCACCTTTCTGGAGGATTTTTCGAGGACGGGCGCGCAGTCTCTTCATGATTCACTCGATGACGGACGAGACCTACGCCGTGAACCTGTCGCTTCCGGCGGACATGGAAAACCGGCGCGAGGTGATGTTCGGCGTGGCGCTGCTGAGCTGGCTGTACTGGGCGGCGGCGACGGTGTGCGGCTGCGTGATCGGGAACCTGATTCCGTGGGACATGGCGGGCATTGATTTCTGCATGACGGCGCTGTTTGTGATCATCCTGATCGACCAGTGGGAAAAGGTGAAGAACCATAGCCCGGCGCTTCTGGGCGGCGCGATCGCGCTGGTCTGTCTGGCGATTTTCGGCGGGCAGTCGTTCATGCTGCCGGCGCTGGTGCTTACGTCGGCCGTGCTGCTGATCCCGGGCAGGAAGGGGGCGCGGGCGAAATGAGCGGATATACGCTTGCGGCGATTCTGGTCTCGGTGGCCTGCACGCTGTCCCTGCGCGCGCTGCCGTTTCTGATTTTCACGAAAAACCGCCCGATGCCCGAATGGCTGCGCAGGCTGGGGAAGACCCTGCCGATGGCGATTATGGCGGTGCTGGTGGTGTATTGCCTGAAGGACGCCTTCGGCGACCCGGTGCATACCGGCATACCGCAGGCGCTTGGCGTGGCGGTGGCGGCGGCGAGCTATAAGTGGAAGCATTCCACGCTTCTGAGCATCCTGCTCGGAACGGCGACGGTCATGCTCCTGCTTCGGATTCTGTGACGGACATGAACGCGATTTTTTGATCGATTGTGCGGCGGTTGGAAGCATTTTCCACTGCCGTTTTGCTTTGATGTCCCGTTTGGATAAATTATTGTCTCGCCGACTGCTTGAAAAGCCGGGGGGAGTCGTGTATATTGATACCGGCGGCGGACGAGAGCGCCGGAGAGTCGAAACGCGGAAGGGGGAGGACGCATGGATCGCTCGATCATTTTTGAAAACGCCCAGACGCTCAACAAATTCATGACCAACGAGCGGATTCTCTACCGCGTCAACGATCTGACGCTGGAGCTTCTGTGGACGGCGTTTCCGGACAAAAACGAGAAGAGTATTCCGCATGCGGAGGGGCAGCGGCACGTGAAGAGCCACAGCCATTCCTTCTGCGAAACGCACCTGTGCACGCAGGGCACGGTGATTTACCGGCTCGCGGATGGCCGCGATTACACGATCAACGCGGGCGACACCATTTTCATCCGCGAAAACGTGGAGCACGAGCAGGTGTACGCCAGCCAGGACGCGCTGAAGATTTCCATGGCGTACCGGCTGATGGAGAACCAGTCGCTTTACAACCGTCCGGACAAGAAGACGCTTCTGGACGTGGTTGTGATTCCGCAGGCAGACCACATTTTCGAGCTGTACCGGCTTCTGAGCGAGGAGCTTCAGGAACTGCGGCTGGGCTATAAGGAAATGATCGGCTCTCTGCTGTTTCAGATTACCATGGAATACGAGCGCCAGATCAGCGCCGCGCCCAGCGAGGACTCGGTGATTCAGCGCATCGACCGGCGCGCCGACGAGATTGAGAACTTTATCAACGCCAATCTTTCCACCAATATCACTACCATGGACGTCGCGGATGTTCTGCATCTGAGCAAGCGGCAGATCAACCGCATCGTTTTCAAGGAATTCGGCACCTCCTGCTGCGGGTTGATCAAGCAGCTCAAGCACAAGAAGGCGCAGGAGTATCTGCTTTATTCGGACAAGAGCGTGCAGGAGATCGCCACCACGCTCGGCTACGGCAGTGTGTACAGCTTCAGCAAGTTTTTCAAAAGCCAGGAGGGCATGCCGCCCGCGCTTTTCCGGCGCTCCCACTATTCCTATTAAGGCACCGCCGCACAATTCGGCGGCGCGTCGGGCGATGTCTTTTCCGCCATCTGCGGCACGCAAATTCCTCGATTTACCTCCAGTAAACCTTCGAAATTTGCGTTTGCATCTGACGAAAAATCCATTCGCCAGCCGACCACTTCATTTGTGCGGCGTTGCCTTATTGAAGGAAATAACAACGCTCATTCGGCGCTGAAATATTGAACAGACAGGGGATCAGGTACCATGGAGAAAATTGCAAAGGGCGTATATCCGGTTATGATCACGCCATTCACGGCGGACAACCAGGTGGACTGGGAAGCCGTGGATCAGATCGTCGAGTTCTACGCAAAGCTTGGCTGCGACGGCATCTTCGCGGTCTGTCAGTCCAGCGAAATGTTCTTCCTGACGGAGGACGAGCGTGAACAGCTGGCTGCGCGCGTGGTGAAGGCGTCCGCCGGGCGGATGTGCGTGGTCGCGTCCGGCCATATCTCGGACGCCATTGAGGATCAGATTCGCGAGCTGCGCCGCGTGGCCGCCACGGGCGTGAACGCCGTCGTGATGATCTCGAACCGCCTTGCCGCGAAGGACGAGAGCGACGACGTGCTGATTGCCAACATGCACAGGATTCTGGACGCGGTTCCGGACGTGCCCTTCGGCATGTACGAGTGTCCCTGCCCCTATAAGCGCCTGCTTACGCCGAAGGTGCTGGAGGCGATGGCGGAAACCGGCCGCTTCCGCTTCATCAAGGACACCTGCTGCGACGCGAAGCTGATCGCCGAGCGTGTGCGCCTGCTGAACGGCCGCATTCAGCTGTTCAACGCCAACTGTGCCACGTTCCTCGAAACGCTGAAGGACGGCGCGGACGGCTTCAGCGGCATCATGGCTAACTATCATCCCGACCTGTTGGTGTGGCTGTATCAGAACTATCAGAAGCAGCCCGAGAAGGCGCGGGAGCTGTCGTCCATGCTGTCTGTCATGTCGCTGGTGGAGGGCTGCGGCCATCCGGCGGCGGTCAAGTATCATATGAACCTGATCGGCATCCCCATGGAGCTGAAGTGCCGCTCCATCGACGCGGAAACGCATTTCGGCCCGCTCGACCGGCATGCCATTGATGATCTGCTGGTGATGGAAGGAGTCGTCCGCGAATGGCTGAAGCACTGAAAAAAGACCGTGGTCTGTTTGACGGCGTGCTGCTGGCAAGCGACTACGACGGCACGCTCGTGCCGGATACGAAGATCGTTACCCCGGGCGTGAAGAAGGCGCTGCAGTTCTTTGAGGAAAACGGCGGGCGCTTCACGGTATGCACCGGACGGTGCTATCTGGGCTTTCATTCGTATTCCCGCGACATCATCAACGCGCCCGTGCTGCTGGCCAACGGCGGCATGGCGTATGACTACGAAAAGGCGGCCGTGACGGTGGACAACGGCATCGGCGACGAGGGCATCGTGCCGCTGCGCGCCGTGGCGGAGCGGTTTCCGGACGTGACGATCGAGTTTTACCCGCTCGAAAAGTCCTATGCCATCCACCTGCTGCCGAAGTCCGAGCATCACTTTACCAGCCAGTTTATCCCCTTTGAGGTCATCGACGACCCGACGCAGGCGCCGCGGAGGTGGGCAAAGGTGATGATCGGCGGCACGCCCGAGCGCATCGGCGAGGTGCAGGCGTTCCTGCGGGACTATCCTGAAATTTCGTTCCTTCCCACCACCGGCGGGTTCCTCGAGGTGCTGCGCCGTGGCGTGGACAAGGGCATGGCGCTTCTGCAGCTGGCGGACGCGCTGGGCATTCGCCACGAGGATACCTATGCCGTCGGCGACGGTTATAACGACGTAGAGATGCTTCAGGCCGCGGCGACGGGCTTCGTGCCCGCGAACGGCGACGAGCGCGCGATGGCGTGCGCCGATTACGTGGTGCGCTCCAACGAGGAGGACGCAGTCGCGCACGTGGTGGAGATTCTGACGGAGATGTACCGCGCGCGCCGCTGACTTGCAGCCAAAGCCGCCGTCACGGCGGGAGAAAGTCTCGGTCAAATCTGCAAAAGTGTCCCATTCGATTAAAACAATGGCTCGCACGGTGGTTGTGCAGCACGTTGATTGTGGTATATAATGATACCAGAAACGGACGGTAGATAGGCAAAAACCGCAGGCGTATGACTGTGCAGATTGCCGTTCAGATGTAGATTCTGTGAAATCCAAGGGCTTTTCTGTGCGATGCGCTGTGTTCGGCTTGTCCCGGATGCGCAACTGTTTTAACCGATCGACCCATGCGGCTAATTCGCAGGCGGACACGCCTGGGAAGATAAAAAAGGAGGTAACCACATGAAACTCAACCGTCTCGTGGCTCTGGTTGTGGCGCTGTGCCTGATGCTTGGCTGCACCGCTATCGCCGAGCAGTTCCCCCTGGTAGACGAGCCCACCACGCTGCATATCATGGCGCAGGTCGGCTCCTACTACCCGGATCAGAAGCTGGACAACGTACATGGTCTTCAGAAGTACGAGGAGATGTCCGGCGTGCACATCGAGTGGGATAATGTCAGCAATTCCGTGTTCGGCGACACGCTGGCGGCCCGCATCGCGGACTCCGGCACCAAGCTGCCCGACATCATCCTGCGCGGCAAGATCGGCAACGACAAGCTCGCGTCCTGGGGCGAGCAGGGCATCATCGTTGACCTGCGTCCCTACCTCGAGGAGAATGCGCCCAACTTCTGGAAGCTTTTCAACGAGGAATCCACCATCTCCGGCGCCATCGTCGGTGCCAACGGCGAAATCTGGGGTCTGCCCCAGGTCATCCTGGGCGCTGAAATGCGCACCCCCACCAAGCTGTGGCTGAACAAGAACGCCATGGAAGCCATCGGCATGGACGACCCCAAGACCCTGGACGATTACGTGAAGGTCATGACCGCCATCCGTGACAGCGACTGGAACGGCAACGGCGAGAACGACGAAATCACTACCATCGCCAGCGCCAACAACATGCACAACTACTTCTACGGCTCCTTCGGCCTGCGCACCCGCGGCGCGCATCACGACGTTGTGGACGTGGATCCCGAGACGGGCGAGCTTCGCGTGTATTTCCAGCACGAGAACTTCCGCAAGTACGTCGAGTTCATGACCATGATGTATCAGGAGAAGCTGATCTATCAGGAAATCTTCACCGAAGGCGACAAGCAGTCTGACGTGTTCAACCAGACCAACCGCCTGAGCATGCTGCTCAACACCATCGCTCCCGGCAACGGCGGCGACAACTGGTACACCGTGAACTGGTCTCTGGAAGGCCCCGACGGCTACGCCTTCCACACTCAGACCCGCGGCGCGATCCACTCCACCGGCAACTTCGTCATCACCTGCGACTGCCCCGAGGAGCTCATCCCCGTGGCCCTCAAGTGGGTTGACTACTTCTACTCCGAGGAAGGCTCCGCGCTGGCTCTGATCGGCGTTGAGGGCGAGGACTGGGAAGTCAAGGAAGACGGCACCCGCAGCTGGACCGACGCCGCGCTGGCGACCCGCACCGAGGACATGAGCAATGACGCGTTCCGCGCTCAGTTCGGCATGTGGCCGGGCGGAGGCGTGCCCGCCTGCTTCTTCTCCAACCTGCTGGACGCCGAGTACGGCCCCATCCCGTCCGCTTGCGCGCAGGCTCTGCTGAAGGACTATGCCCCCAAGAAGATCTGGCCCATCATCACCTTCACGGCTGATGAGAGCGCCGTCGTTTCTCAGCTGGGCAGCGACATCAACAACTTCGCCAAGAACTTCGCCGCTCAGGTTATGACCGGTGAAAAGGAACTGACGGACGATACCTGGGCCGCGTTCCAGGATGAACTCGCCAAGATGAATCCCGAGAAGCTGATCGACGCGTATGAGTCCGCTCTGACCCGCGTCTACGGCGAAGGCGCTGAGTTCTAAGCTGGGCCACCACCGCACAATTCGGCGGCACGTCAGGCGATGTCTTTTCCGTCCTCTGCGGCATGCAAATTCCTCGATTTACATCCAGTAAACCTTCGAAATTTGCACTTGCATCGGACGAAAAATCCATTCGCCGGTCGACTACCTCATTTGTGCGTCGTCACCCGGAGTTTTCCACTGCGACTCAAAGCCGCACGGAAGGGGGAGCCCTGCGGGGCTCCCCTCTTCACAGGCGGCGCTTCCGGCGCTTTGTGTTTACGCCAGAAACTGACCGCATATTTTCAAGAGAGGTGCGTCCCTATGATGCAGAAATCCGTTCGTTCCCCGCGCATCGTGCATCACAATACCTGGCGTAAAGCAATCACGCGGTATTGGCAGATGTATCTGCTGCTGATTCCGGTGATCGTCTATTTCATTCTGTTCAAATACAAGCCCATGCTCGGCATTCAGATTGCCTTTAAGGACTACAAGCTGCGCGTCGGTATGTGGGGCAGCGACTGGCTGGGATTGAAGCACTTCCAGTACTTCTTTGAAAGCTATCAGAGCCGCCGCGTCATTTCGAACACGCTGTATATCAGCTTCCTCTCGCTTCTGTTCTGTTTCCCGTTTCCGATCATTCTGGCGCTGGTGTTCAACGAGCTGAAAACGGACAAGGCCAAGCGCATGGTTCGCACCATTACCTACGCGCCGCACTTCGTTTCCACCGTCGTCGTCGTCGGCATGATGGTTTCCATGTGCGCCATGGAAACGGGTATCGTCAATAAGGCGCTCATTGCCTTCGGTCTCACGAAGGAGCCGCTCTACCTGATGGGCAGCGGCAAGTACTTCCGCATGATGTATATCCTGTCGGATATCTGGAAGGATTCCGGCTGGAACGCGATTATCTTTATTTCCGCGCTTTCCGCCATTGACGCTTCGCTCTATGAGGCCGCGAGGGTGGACGGCGCAAGCCGCTGGCAGCAGCTGATTTACATCACGCTTCCCAGCATCGTGCCCACCATCGTAATCATGCTGATTCTGCGCTGCGGCAGTCTGATGAGCGTGGGACACGAAAAGGTGTATGCCATGCAGACCGACCTGAACCTCAATGTTTCCGAGGTCATCTCGACGTTCACGTACAAGCAGGGCATTCTTGATCTGAAATATGACTACGCCACGGCCGTAGATTTGTTTAACTCGCTGATCAACATCCTGATGCTTACGACGGTTAACGCCATCTCGAAGAAGGTCTCCGAGACCAGCCTGTGGTAAGGAGGTGCGGCTCATGAAAAGCAGAAATGATACGATCTTTCAGGGAATCGTTTATGTGCTGACGGCGCTGGTGTGCATCGTCACGCTGTACCCGCTGATTTACGTGCTGAGCGCTTCCTTCTCCAACCCGGCGCGCATTCTGGGCGGCGACGTGGTGCTCTGGCCGGTGGAATTCACGCTGAATTCCTATAAGCGCGTGTTCGCCAGCTCCGACATCCTGACCGGCTACCGGAACACGCTGATTTACACCGCGACCGGCACCACGCTCAACATGATCGCCACGATCATGGCGGCCTATCCGCTGTCGCTGCCGGATCTCAAGGGCAAGAACGCAATTACGATCTTCATCACCTTCACCATGTTCTTTGGCGCGGGCATGATCCCGAACTACCTGAACATCAAGAGCCTCGGCCTTCTGAACAACCCGCTGGTCATCATCGTTCCCGGCGCCATCAGCGTGAGCAACATGCTGATCATGCGCAACTACTTCATCAACTCCGTGCCTTCCGCGCTGCGCGAGGCCGCGTCCATCGATGGCGCATCGCCGTTCGCCACCATGGTGCGCATCGTGCTGCCGCTGAGCAAATCCATCCTCATCGTCATCATCCTGTACTACATGGTCGGCCACTGGAACAGCTACTTCAGCGCCATGATGTACCTGCCCGGCAAGCGCAGCCTGCAGCCCCTGCAGGTATTCCTGCGCGAGATTCTGGTGCTTACGCAGATGGGCGACATGGAGGAGCAGACCGGCGTGGACGACCTGGGCGTCTACCTGCTGTACGCCTCCCTGAAGTACGCCATCATCGTCGTGTCCGCCGTGCCACTGCTGGTTCTCTACCCGATGGTACAGAAGTTCTTCGAGCGCGGCATCATGATGGGCTCCATCAAGGGCTGATCCCCGCTTTCCCCCACAAAAACACCGCGACGCCGGTTCATCCGACGCCGCGGTGTTTTCCGTAAGCAATAAGCAGAAGGCTTATTCATCCTCCTGCCGCAAGAGCCATTCCACGGAGACTTCCAGCGCCCGCGCGAGAATGGGAATTTCGAAATCCTGCACCAGACGGGTCTGTCCTTCCAGACGGGACATGCTGGTGTCGCTGATGTCCATGCCCATGCTTTGCAGCTTCGCGACCAGCTCCTTCTGCTTGATGTTCCGCTCCCTGCGCAGCCGGACGATTTTCGCTCCGACGATGTTTCGGCGCCCCACGGGCGCCCTGCGCGGCTTCGACATCTGCGCCACCTCCTTCCCGCTGAAAAGTATATTGAGATAAGGTACAATAAGTTGCGCAAATTCCAGAACAGGAGGATTGAAAACAGTCC
>ENA-UOJG01001018-UOJG01001018.1-human-gut-metagenome-genome-assembly--contig:-C47-NODE-1018-length-33100-cov-7.777606_pt1 | contig 33100 bp, 27 predicted proteins | sample MGYA00242340_ERZ723887 | MGnify/ENA metagenome assembly ERZ723887 | reverse complement strand
GGCCGCAAGGTCGGCCTCATCTCCCAGATCCCGGTCTATCCAGCAGGATTTTCCGTCGAGGATGTACTGCGCACGGCCTTCGTCGCGCTGACCTCGCTGAAGCGCCGGATGGAGGAACTGGAAAAAGCGCTCGAAAAGGATGCTTCCCGAGCGAATCTGAGCGAATATGACCGCCTGAGCAACGCCTATCTGACGGGCGGCGGCTATGAGCAGGACACGGAAGTCGACAAGGTCTGTAACGGCCTTGGCATTCCGGCCGAAATGCGCGGCCGGGAATTCGACCGCCTGTCCGGCGGCGAAAAGACGCGCGTGAATCTGGCGCGCCTGCTGCTCGAGAAGACGGACATCCTGCTGCTCGACGAGCCGACGAACCATCTGGACCTGCGCAGCGTGGAGTGGCTGGAGGACTACATCCGTCACTTCAAGGGAACGGTCCTGACGATCTCGCATGACCGCTATTTCCTTGATCAGGTCGTGCAGCGCATCATTGAAATATCCGCAGGCAAGGCCGAGTTCTACAGCGGCAACTACAGCTTCTATCTCGAGGAAAAGCAGGAGCGCTTCAACCATCAGCTCCGGCAGTATGAGCAGGAGCAGGCCAAGCTCAAGCAGCTCGGCTTCACCGTCGAGCGCATGAAGGGCTGGGGCATCAACAACCGCGTGCTCTACCGCCGCGCCATGTCCATCCAGCACCGCATGGAGCGCATCGAGAAGACGGAGCGGCCGACCAAGGAGAAGACGCTCCGCGCCCGCTTCGGCGAAAAGGAGTTCCACGGCGACGAAGTCCTCACCGTCAAGAATCTCAGCAAGCAGTTCGGCGGCCGGACGCTGTTTTCCGGTGTGGAGCTGACGGTGCGGGGCGGCGAACGAATCGCCTTGCTCGGCGACAACGGCACCGGCAAGACGACGTTCCTGCGCGTGCTGCTCGGCGAGCTGCCCGCGGAGGGAAAGATCAAGTTCGGCCCGTCCGTCAAGTCGGGCTATCTGCCGCAGGTCATCCACTTTGCCCACCCGGAGCGCACGCTCTATGACACGATGCTCTATGAGAAGAACTGCACGCCCCAGACGGCGCGCGACCGCCTCGGCGCATTCCTGTTCTCCGGCGAGGACGTGTTCAAGACCGTCGGCACGCTCTCCGGCGGCGAGCAGTCGCGGCTGCGGCTGTGCATGCTCATGGATGAAAAAATCAATCTGCTCGTGCTCGACGAGCCGACGAACCATCTGGACGTCGCCTCGCGCGAATGGATCGAATGCGCCCTCGAGGACTACGAGGGCACGCTGATCTTCGTCTCGCACGACCGCTATTTCGTCGATAAATTCGCCACCCGTATCTGGGAGCTTTCAGACGGGACCATCCGCGACTTCCCGTGCGGCTATGCCAAATACCGCGCCATTCTGGAGCACGAGGCGGCCGCCCGTCAGCGGCCCGCCCAGCCAAAGAAGGAAAAGCAGGCCAAGCCGGTCTCCGGCAGCAAGGAGCTGGAAAAGCTCGTCCGCAGGCTCGAGCGGGAGATCGCTGCGAAGGAGGACGAGGCGGCGCAGCTCGAGCAGGCGCTGGCCGGGGCTGCGAGCGACTATCAGGAGCTGCTGCGCCTGACGGCGGAAAAGGAGCGCTGCGAGGCGGAGCTGGAGGACCTGATGGCCCGCTGGGAGGAGGCCGCGCAGGCGCTGGAGCAGGGGTGAGGCCTGCACGCCGGATTGTGGAACGGGAAAGGACACTCGTATGGTTTCCTTTCCCATTTTTCCTCCCTCCGAAACTTTCGGTCGGGCAGGTTTTTGACGGTTTGCGATTTCTTAATGGAATATTCATGAATTCTGCGGCTTTCGGACTTGTGTCCGGGGGCCGCAGCGGCTATAATATACCATGACTATATCCGCTCCGTATACCCCGGAGCGGTCATAAGGAGATTTTTGCATCATGAGTGAAACCTGCGGAGGCAATTGCTCGAGCTGCGGTGAAGCCTGCTCGGAGCGCAAGCCGGAGAGCCTGCAAGCGCAGCCCAATCCAAAGTCCAAGATCGGCAAGGTCATCGCCGTCGTGTCCGGCAAGGGCGGCGTCGGCAAGAGCACCGTTTCTGCCATGCTGGCAACGGCCATGCAGCGTACCGGCCGCCGCGCCGGCGTGCTGGATGCCGATATCACCGGCCCGTCCATCCCGAAGGCCTTCGGCGTCAGCGAATGCGCCAGCGCGGATGAGGAGGGCATTTACCCTGCCGTGACGGAAAGCGGCATCCAGATCATGTCCGTGAATCTGCTGCTCGAGCACGAGGACGACCCTGTTCTCTGGCGCGGCCCTATCATTGCGGGCGCGGTGAAGCAGTTCTGGACGGACGTCGTGTGGGAAAATGTCGACTATCTGTTCGTCGACATGCCTCCCGGAACGGGCGACGTGCCCCTGACGGTCTTTCAGTCCCTGCCGGTGGACGGCATCGTGATCGTCACCTCGCCGCAGGAGCTTGTCTCCATGATCGTGGCCAAGGCCGTGCGCATGGCCGAGATGATGCATGTGCCCGTCATCGGCCTTGTGGAGAACTACAGCTATTTCCGCTGCCCGGACTGCGGCAAGTGCCATCAGATCTTCGGCAAGAGTCATCTGGACGAGACGGCGCAGGCCTATCATCTGCCGGTGCTCGCGCGCCTGCCCATCGATCCCGCCGTGGCGGAGGCCTGCGATGCGGGCCGTGTCGAATCACTCGACACGACGGAGCTCGAGCCTGCCCTGCAGGCCATCCTCGCGCGCTGAGGCACCTTTTCCACGGAATTATTTTCCGATACAAGGGAACGAACGGCGCACCGGCGCCGTCTATATAGAGGAAACAGTCCGGCGAAAAACCAGAGGGACTTTTTCGGCTGGCTGAGAGGAAGCGCCATTGCGGCGCAGAAACGGAGGATCTACGATGAAGAAACGAATGCTTTGCTGCCTGCTTGCGCTGGTACTTGCGGTCGGGCTGCTGTCTGCCTGCGGCTCCGTGAAAGCGGCGGTTTATGTGCAGTCTGTGGCGGCGCTCACGGGCTATGGCTCGCTCGGCGGCGCGAACGCCAGCTCCGGCGTCGTCGTGGCGCAGAAGGAGATCAAGGTTGACCGCGATTCCAGCCGGAAGATCAAGCAGCTCAATGTCGAGGTCGGCCAGGAGGTCAAGTCCGGCGAGGTCCTGTTTACCTATGATATGGAGGATATGCAGCTCACCATCGACAAGGCCAAACTTGAGATTGAGCAGATGAAGAACAACGTCAAGGATCTGACGTCCCAGATCTCCCAGCTCGAGAAGGAAAAGAAGAGCGCGCCCACCTCGGAGCAGCTCTCCTACACCGTGCAGATCCAGGCACTTGAGGCCGACAAGAAGGAAGCGGAGTACAACATCACCGTCAAGCAGAAGGAACTCGATTCCATGACCTCCGGCTCCGGCACCGCGAATGTGACGGCTCCTGTGGACGGCAAGGTGCAGGCCATCAACGAGAACGGCACGGACAGCAGCGGCAATGCCGCAGCCTACATCACGCTGGTGCAGGACGGCGCTTACCGCGTCAAGGGCAAGATCAACGAGCTGAACCGCAGCGACATCGCCGTCGGCGTTCCCGTTGTCATCCGCTCCCGTGTGGACGATTCCGTCTGGTCCGGCACCATCACGGAGATCGATACGGAAAACCCGAGCTCCGGCAACGCCGACTTTTCCTATGGCTACGGCTATTCCAATTCCGACGACACAAGCAGCTCCAGCAACTATCCGTTCTATGTCGAGCTCGACAGCACGGACGGCCTGATGCTCGGTCAGCACGTCTATATCGAGCCGTCGGACGGCGGCACGGTCTCCGACACCATGAAGCTCGACGCCTCATTCCTGCAGGGCTCTGCGGAGGAGGGCTTCTGGGTCTGGGCCGAGAAGGACGGCAAGCTCGAGAAGCGCACCGTCACCGTCGGCACGTTCGACGAGACCTACAATACCTATGAGATCCTCGACGGCCTTGCGGCGGAGGACTACATCGCCTTCCCCGAGGACGGCATGGAGGAGGGCGACCCGACGACGCACACCATGCCGACGGAGGATCCGAGCGCAGAGCCGAGCGACGGCGTCGATGACAGCGGCATGATCGACAACGGCGGCATCGACGACGGCTATGTGGACAGCGGCGCTATCGGCGACAGCGCGGACACTGGTCTCATCGAGGGCGGCGAAGAGGAGTCTGCAGGCAGCGAGGACGGCGAGTCTTCTCAGACGGGAGGAGTCACCTATGCTCGTTGAAATGAAGGATATCTGCAAGGATTATCCGCAGGGCAAGGAGACCGTCCGCATTCTGAAAAACATCAACCTGCAGGTCGAGGAGGGCGACTATCTCGCCATCATGGGCCCGTCCGGCTCAGGCAAGACGACGCTCATGAATCTCATCGGCTGCCTTGACGTACCGACGAGCGGCGAATACCTGTTGACGGGCGAGAATGTCACCAAGGCCAACGAAAACCAGCTGGCGGAGATTCGCAACCGCCTGCTCGGCTTTGTGTTCCAGAGCTTCTATCTGCTGCCGAAGCTCTCGGCTGTGGATAATGTCGCCCTGCCGCTGCTGTACGCCGGTGTGAACAAGAAGGAGCGCCGCGAGCGCGCCATTGAGGCGCTGCAGATGATGGGCCTCGGTCAGCGGCTGAATTTCCGCCCGAACCAGCTCTCCGGCGGTCAGTGCCAGCGCGTCGCCATTGCGCGCGCCATCGTGGGCCGCCCGAAGCTGCTGCTGGCGGACGAGCCGACCGGCGCGCTGGACTCTGCTGCAGGCAACCAGATCATGGATATTTTCGACGCGCTGAACGACGCCGGCTCTACGATCATCATGATCACGCATGAGCAGGAGATCGCCGAGCGCGCAAAGCGGATCAATTATATCCGCGACGGCATCCTGTCAGACGGCAGAAGGGACGGTGAGAGCCTTGCATAAGAAAAAGAGTGTCAAAGCGATCGTAATTTCGGGCGTCAGCCTGCTGCTTGCCGCGGCGATCGTCGTGGGCGTGCTGTGGTACCTTGGGCATCGCAGCGACCCTGTCAAGGTCGCGCCCGTGTCCATGCTTATGGGCTGGCTCTCGAACGAGAGTACGCAGTCCGGCAACGTGACAGCGGATAACCTGCAGAAGATCTATGCCTCCGATACGCAGACCGTCACAGCCCTGCTCGTGCAGGAGGGTCAGACCGTCAAGAAGGGCGATCCGCTGTTCCGCTATGACACCACGCTCTCCGACATTCAGGTCGAGCGGCAGGAGATCGCAGTCAAGCAGGACGACCTGAACCTCAACAAGGCCAAAAAAGACCTTGCCAACCTCCACCGCCTGCGCCCATATGTGCCGACGCAGCCGACGGATCCCCCCACGGAGCCGACGGAGCCGGAGCCGACGGACGAGCCGACCCAGCCGCCTGAGCCGACGGAGCCGACCGTTCCCATTGCCCCGGAGGAGCTGCCCTATCTCATGGGCGGCGAGGGCACGCAGGCCTCTCCGCTGTTCTACCTCTGCGCGGCGGATATGCAGTACGATCAGTCCTATTTTGAAGAGCTCCTCGGCGAAAAAACGGAGCTGTGGGTCGTGTTCCAGGTGCGCGAGGGCAATGCCCTGCACGCCGAGCTGCTCAGTGAGCTTCCGCTGAAGCTTACGCGTGACGAGGAAACGCAGTCCATCCGTTTCACGGTGTTCATTCCCGAGCAGGACGACGTGAAGGAGGAGAACAAGACCCTGCGGGCAGCTGCGGCGGATGTCTCTGCCAGCCCGGATGTCACGGTCGTCGACTATGACGGCGAATACACTGCGGCGGAGATCGCAAAGATGCGCGCCGAGAAGCAGAAGGAAATCCGCGACCTTGACCTGAAGCTCCGCATGGACAAGGTCGAGCTGGAGCGCATGAAGCAGGAGGCGGCGAACGGCGTCGTAACGTCCAAGCTGGACGGCACGGTGCTCCGCGTGAATGACCCCGACACAGCCAAGCAGGAGGGAAGCCCCGTCGTGATCGTCTCGGGCGGCGGCGGTTATTACGTCAAGACCGGCGTGACGGAGCTTGACCGCGATAAATATCCGGTCGGCACCCAGATGCGCATCCAGTCGTGGGAGCACGGCGAGGTCTACGGTACGGTGGCGGAGATCTCCGATACCCCGGTGCCCTCCTCCAATAATCCCTATTACTCGTCCGGCAACCAGAACGTCAGCTTCTACACCATGCTCATTGCGCTCGATGCGGACAGCCCGCTGCGCGAGGACGAGTGGGTCGACGTCTACTTTAACGCTGCGTCGACGACCAGCGAGGATGCCCTGTGCATTGAGACACGCTTCATCCGGCAGGATGACGGCGGAAGCTATGTCTATCGCCGCGGTGAGGATCAGCTCCTGCACAAGCAGTATGTCACGACGGGCGTCGTGCAGTGGGGCTATACGGAGATCAAAAGCGGCCTGACGGTCGACGACTGGATCGCCTTCCCCTACGGGAAGGATGTGAAGGAGAACGCAGAGACCATTGAGAGCGACAACTCGGATGATTTCTACTACTACGGCAGCTATTAACGGGAGGCGAGAGCATGTTTGAAAATATCCAGCTTGCATTTCAGGGCGTTTTCGGCCATAAGCTCCGCTCGTTCCTGACGATGCTCGGCATCATCATCGGTATCGCTTCCATCATCACGATCATCTCGACCATCAAGGGCACGAATGAGCAGATCAAGCAGAATCTCATCGGTTCCGGCAGCAATATCGTCAATGTCCAGCTCTATCAGAATGACTGGGCCATCGACATGTCCTATCAGACGCCGGACGGCATCCGCGTCCTGCAGGACGAGCAGCGCGATGAGATGATTGCCCTCGACGGCGTGGCAGATGTGACGCTCTACCGCAGCCGCGAGAATGTTGAGGGCTTCTATTACCGCAACACGGGCTTCAGCGGCAAGCTCTACGGCGTGGACGATCACTATTTCTCCGTCTACGGCTATGAGGTCCGCAGCGGCCGCGGCTTTACGGCCCGCGACTTTGCCTCGGCCAGTAAGAACGTCATCCTCGATGAGACGGCGGCCAAGACGCTCTTTAGCTCGGACGATCCCATCGGTAAGATCGTGGAGATCTCCGGCGAGCCGTTCACGGTCGTCGGCGTGGTGAGCCAGAAATCCAGCTTCGAGCCGAGGATCAACTCCGTGAAGGACTATGCGATGTATGTGCAGGAGTCCAGCGGCCTGGCCTTTGTGCCGACGTCCGTCTGGCCGGTGCTCTACCGCTTCGACGAGCCGCAGAACGTGGCCGTCCGCGCCACGTCGACCGACACCATGACCGACGCGGGCAAGGCTGTCGCGGACTATCTGACGAGCCATCAGATCATCGCCAGCAAAGCCACGGGCGACAACAGCTATTCCTACCGCAGCGACGATCTGCTCAAGCAGGCCCAGCAGCTGCAGGAAATGAGCAGCGCGACGAACAACCAGCTCATCTGGATCGCCAGCATCTCCCTGCTCGTTGGCGGTGTGGGCGTTATGAACATCATGCTCGTGACCGTCACGGAGCGCACGGCGGAGATCGGCCTGAAAAAGGCCATCGGCGCAAAGCGCCGCCGCATTCTGGCACAGTTCCTGACGGAGGCGTCCGTGCTGACCGGTATCGGCGGCCTGCTCGGCGTGCTGGGCGGCATCGGCATGTCGCAGCTCATCTCGAAGTTCATGGATACGCCGACGGCGCTGAGTGTCCCCGCCATTCTCGTGGCGGTGGTGTTCTCCGTCCTCATCGGCCTGATCTTCGGCCTCGTCCCGGCCGTGAAGGCGTCGAAGCTCAACCCCATCGAGGCCCTTCGCCGCGAATAATGCGTTTTCTCATGCAGCCGCCTGTTTTTCGGGCGGCTGCTTTTTCCTATTGCAATTTGCGGGCCGTTCCGCTACAATCATACCGTGCCGGGCTTTCCGGCGCGACATCTGCAAAAGAGGGAACACGCATGGAGAAAAAAGCGGTCTATCCCGGGTCGTTCGACCCGTTTACCAACGGCCATATGGACATCGTGCGCAAGGCCTCGGCCATTTTTGACCGGGTCTATATCGTCATGGCCGTCAATTCCGAGAAGCGGCGCGCCTTTGACTGCCGCCGCATGCAGGAGGCCATGGAGCGCGCGCTGGCGGACAGCGGCATCCGTAACTGCGAGGTCAGCATCTACGACGGCCTTATCGCCGAGTATACGAAGCATCACGGCATCGGCTATATGGTCCGCGGCCTGCGCAACAACATGGACTACAACTACGAGGAAAACATCGCCGAGGTCAACAAGCTCATCGATCCGTCGCTGGAATATGTCTACTTCCGCGCGGATAACGTCGCCGTGTCGTCCTCCATGGTCAAGGAGCTGCGCCACTACGGGCAGGTTGTCTCAAGCTATGTCCCACCCGCCATCGCCGCCCTGCTGGCGGAGGAGAATGTGAATACTGAGCACTAACGATTTGTACCGGTCATCGTTAAAATGGAAAACGCTTTCCCCAATTTCCTGTAGCGGCGCTCCCTGAGCGCCATAGAGGCTGCCGATATTTGCGGCATGGGAACCTGTGATTCGAGACCCACATATCACAGCAGCCACAAATCGCACCCGATCCCGAACCGCCGGCCTTGCCGGCGGTTTTTTACGCGCAAAAACGGAAAAACTGAAAAAAGTTCTGCGCTCCATCTTGACAGAATACCCTGCAGGGGTATATAATCAAGATACCCCAATGGGGTATCTGAAAGAACGAGGTGACCGTCATGGAAGAATGCTGCTGCCAGAAGACCAAGGTCCGCACGGACGAGGAATACAAGAGCCTGATGAACCGGCTGAACCGGATCGAGGGCCAGATCCGCGGCCTGAAGGGCATGCTGGAAAAGAATGCGTATTGCCCCGATATCCTGACGCAGGCGGCCGCAGCCAACGCGGCGGTGAACGCCTTCTGCAAGGAGCTGCTGGCCGACCATATCCGCACCTGTGTGGCGGAAAATATCCGCGCCGGGAACGACGAGGTGATCGACGAGCTTGTGCGCACCATGCAGAAGCTCATGAAGTGAAGCGATCCCGGAAATTCATCGGAAAGGATGGGAACGATGGAACAATATCAAGTGACCGGAATGAGCTGCGCGGCCTGCAGTGCCCGCGTGGAAAAAGCAGTCTCCAAGGTGCCGGGTGTGACGTCGTGCAGTGTGAGCCTGCTGACGAACTCCATGGCCGTTGAGGGAACGGCAGACGAGGCCGCGATTGTCGCCGCTGTAACGGAGGCGGGCTATGGCGCAAAGCGCAAGGCCGCAGAGCCGTCGGCCGCCCGGCCGTCCGAGGCACTCGAGGCGCTGGAGGACCGTGAAACACCGAAGCTGAAGCGCCGCCTTATCGCGTCGGTCGGCTTCCTGCTTGTGCTGATGTACCTCTCCATGGGCCACATGATGTGGGGCTGGCCGCTGCCGGGCTTCCTGGAGGGCAACCACGTCGCCATGGGCCTTACCGAGATGCTGCTGACGATCATCATCATGGTCATCAACCAGCGCTTCTTCCTCAGCGGCTTCCGCAGCCTTCTGCACCGCGCGCCGAATATGGACACCCTCGTGGCCCTCGGCGCCACGGCTGCCTTCGGCTACAGCACCTATGCGCTGTTTGCCATGACGGCCGCGCAGCTGCACGGCGATGCCGAGCTGGTCATGCACTATATGGACGAATTCTATTTTGAGTCCGCCGCCATGATCCTCACGCTCATCACCGTCGGCAAAATGCTCGAGGCCCGCTCAAAGGGCAAGACGACAGACGCCCTCAAGAGCCTGATGAAGCTCGCCCCGAAGACGGCGACTGTCGTCCGTTCCGGTAAGGAGACCGTCGTGCCCATCGGGCAGGTGCGCACCGGCGACATTTTTGTCGTCCGCCCCGGTGAGACCATCCCGGTGGACGGTGTCGTCGAGGAGGGCAGCAGCGCCGTGAACGAGGCCGCGCTGACCGGCGAGAGCATCCCTGTGGATAAGGCTGCGGGCGACGCCGTCTCTGCTGCCACGCTGAACCAGTCCGGCTTCCTGCGCTGCCGCGCCTCGCGCGTCGGCGAGGATACGACGCTCTCGCAGATCATCCGCATGGTCAGCGACGCAGCCGCAACAAAGGCCCCCATTGCGAAGGTGGCCGACCGCGTCTCCGGTGTGTTCGTCCCGGCCGTCATCAGTATTGCGCTTGTCACGTTTGTTATCTGGATGCTTGTCGGCCAGACCGTGGGCTATGCGCTGGCGCGCGCCATTTCCGTGCTCGTCATCAGCTGCCCGTGCGCCCTCGGCCTTGCCACGCCGGTGGCCATCATGGTCGGCAACGGCGTTGGCGCAAAGCATGGCATCCTGTTCAAAACGGCCGCTTCGCTGGAATCGGCCGGGCGCGTCGAGATCGTCGCGCTGGATAAGACCGGCACCATCACGCAGGGCGAGCCGGAGGTCACGGACCTGCTGCCTGCGCCGGGCGTGACGGAGGACGAGCTGCTGCGGCTGGCCAATGCGCTCGAACAGCGCAGCGAGCATCCGCTGGCCCGTGCCGTGGTGCGCCGCGCGGCCGGAATGGACGCGCCGGAGGTTACGAATTTCCGCGCGCTGCCCGGCAACGGCCTGACGGCCGAGCTGGACGGGCAGAAGCTCGCGGGCGGCAGCCTTGCCTTTGCGCAGAGCCTTGTCAGCATTCCGCAGGAGATGCAGGACCGCGCCGTCCGGCTGGCGGAGCAGGGCAAGACGCCGCTGTTCTTCTGCCGCAGCGGCAAGCTGCTCGGTGTGATCGCTGTGGCGGACGTCATCAAGCCGGACAGCCCGCAGGCCGTCCGGGAGCTGCAGGGCATGGGCATCCGCGTCGTCATGCTGACGGGCGATAACGAGCGCACGGCAAAGGCCATCGGCGCGCAGGCCGGTGTGGACGAGGTCATCGCTGGCGTCCTGCCGGACGGCAAGGAGGCCGTGATCCGCCGCCTGAAGGAGCAGGGCAAGGTCGCCATGGTCGGCGACGGCATCAACGATGCCCCCGCCCTGACGCGTGCGGACACCGGCATCGCCATCGGCGCGGGCACGGACGTCGCCATCGACGCGGCGGACGTCGTGCTCATGAAGAGCCGTCTGCTCGATGTTCCGGCTGCCATCCGCCTGAGCCGCGCCACGCTGCGCAATATCCACGAGAATCTGTTCTGGGCATTTTTCTACAATGTCATCGGCATCCCGCTTGCCGCCGGTGCATGGATCCACCTGCTCGGCTGGGAGATGAACCCGATGTTCGGCGCGGCGGCGATGAGCCTTTCGAGCTTCTGCGTCGTGACGAACGCCCTGCGCCTGAACCTGTTCCGCATCCGCAGCACGAAGCACGACCACAAGCGGAAGAACCATGCAAAGCAGACCGTTGCAAAAACGGCTGAAGATCATAAGGAAAACAAGGAGGAAACATCCATGGAAAAGACGATGAAGATCGAAGGTATGATGTGCGGTCACTGCGAGGCCCGCGTGAAGAAGTGCCTCGAGGCCCTGCCGGGCGTGGAAAAGGCCGAGGTCAGCCATGTCAGCGGCACGGCCGTCCTGACGCTGTCCGCACCGGTCGACGACGCGCTCCTGAAGAAGACCGTCGAGGATCAGGGCTATCAGGTCATCTGAATCCGGAAAAATACTGCCGCAGGGGTTCGCTCCTGCGGCAGTATTTTTTGTGGCGCAATGCCACCGGATTTGTCATTGCGAGGAGGCCGAAGGCCGACGTGGCGCCCTGAGCGCGAAGCGCGAGGAAGTGCCCTTGGGGTGCAATCTCGCAGTACCCGATTGGATGACGGGCAGGCTTCGGCGAATTCGCAGGCTGTTGCGAGAGATTCCCACGTCGCTGCGCTCCTCGCAATGACAAATCTGGAAGCCTTGCGCCGTTGAATCACTGCTGCGATACCTGCAACTGCCTTAGGCGCTTACTAAGCGCCGCTACAGACGCAATCGGTGCATACCATTTTAACGGCAGCCATTACGAAGCGGTAGAGACGGCACGAGATTGCCACGGGCGCAAAGCGCCCTCGCAATGACGATTCGGGGGCCGGTGCTTAGCCGCCACAGGCGGGCTTCTGATTCCCGCTATTTGATCGGCGGCCTGTTTTTCGGCATAAAACGACCACCTCCCCGGCAGAATAACCGGAGAGGTGGTGCAGATGAAAAAAGTGCTGATCGCGATCCTGCTGCTGGGCCTGCTGCCGCATGCGTCGGCGGACTACATTCACTGGGTGGACTTCCGGCTCAGTGCGCCGGTGCTCCGCAGTGCGCTGGAGCTGGACATGGCCTCACAGGGCGGGGAGCAGCCCCTTGACTGGATCGATATTCTGGCGCTGGCCGCGGCATGGCGCGGCGGCACGGGCGTGACCGTGGCGGACACGCAGCGGGCGGCGCAGGCCCTGCGCGGTGATACGCCGCCGGAGCGGCTGCCCGGCATGGCGGGGCGCTACTTTTCGTATTACCGCGAAGCCTACGGCGCGGCGCTCGGCGGGCTGGCCGGGCATTTTGCCATCCGGCGCACGGACCCGCAGACCGGCGAAGCGGAGTGGATCCCGGCCTACGGCCTCAAGGCGTTCTCGCCCATTGCGGCGGGCTATTTCTGGTCGCATTACCCGGACTTCGGAGCGCAGCGCAGCTATGGCTATGCGCGGCCGCACCTCGGCAACGACATCCTCGGTGCGCTCGGCACGCCCATCTGCGCTGTGGAGGGCGGCACGGTCGAGGCGCTCGGCTGGAACCGCTACGGCGGCTGGCGCATCGGCATCCGCTCCGACGACCGGAAGCGCTATTATTACTATGCCCATCTCCGCAAAGATGCGCCCTATGCCGAGGGACTTGCCGTCGGGCAGCGCGTGCAGGCGGGGGATGTCATCGGCTTTATGGGCCGCACGGGCTATTCTGCGCAGGAAAATGTCAACAATATCGAGACGGTCCACCTGCATTTCGGCCTGCAGCTGATCTTCGACGAGTCGCAGAAGGAGTGCGACAGCGAAATCTGGATCGACGTCTATCCCATTATCGAGCTGCTTGCCTCGCATTGCAGCAGCGTGGCCCGCGACCCGCAGACCGGGAGATGGGAGCGGCTGTATCCCTACTGCGATCTGGATGCGGAGCCGCTCAGATCAGCTGCTGCTCGTTGATGATGAGCTTGAACTGCAGGCCGAGCTTTTCGGCCGCCTTGCGGCAGAGGATCATGCGCTGCATGAAGATTTCAAAATAGTCCATGACGGAGCCAAAGTGCGTGTCGACCATCAGCTTCAGCTTGACGAGCGTGCGGTCCTCGTTGATCTTCAGCGTGGACTTTTTCACGGAGTAATTCACGCGGTCGTGGATGTCGAACGTCGTCGTGTCCTGATTGCGCACGCGGCTGCGGCGCACATCGGCCTTGTCCGCGAGGATGAGGGCGGCCGCGACGGCGTTGACCGGCACGCCGGTGCCCTCGTCGTGGTTGCCGATGGCCGTGACGATCGTCGCGACGTCCTCGGCCCCGAAGCCGAGCGACGTCAGGATCTGGAACGCCATGACGGCGCCGCTCTGCGAGTGCTCGATGCGGTTGACCAGATTGCCGATGTCGTGCAGATAGCCTGCGATCTTCGCCAGCTCGACGGTGTGGGCGTCGTAGCCGAGCGTTTCGAGCAGATAGCCCGCCATAGCCGCCACATGCGTCACATGGGCAAAGCTGTGCTCCGTGTAGCCCAGCGCCACGAGCGATTCGTCCGCCTTGGAAATATAGGCGCGGATCGTTTCATTTTTTTCGATCTCTTCAAAAGTCATAAGTCATACCTTCTTCCTGTTATCTCTGTCAGTATAGCAGCTTTTCCGGCCGGAATCAACGAAGTTTGTGTTAAAAATTCACAGATATGGATGCGCAAAACCGGGAACTTGCTTGACAGGCCCATCGTCTCATGATAGGATGGAAATAGTAAGGAAGCTCTGAATAAATCATCTGCGGCGGATGCCGGATCTTTTTCGTCAATCCATCGGTTCGGAAAGTTTGCGGTATTGCGCAGCCGTTGGCGGCTTTGCCGCCTTACGGATGCGGCATGCCCCTTGTGGGTACACAAAGTACAACTGCACGTTCCGTACCTCGACTTGCCCAAAAAATCTCTCGCCATCCGCTTTTGCTGATTTATCCAGAGCTTCCTTGACAAACCATGATACCATTATTCTGACAGGGAAACAGAGAAAGGAAAAATTATGAAGTATTGTCATAACTGCGGCGCGCCGCTTGTCGATGACGTGCGCTTCTGCACCGCCTGCGGCAGCCCGCTCGACCCGCCGGAAACGGAACCGGCGATGCCTGAGTCGGCCGTAATGCCCGAAATGCCGGAGCCTGCGCCGGAAATGCCGGTCATGCCCGGAGAGGCCCTGCCGCCGGAGCCGCCGAAAAAGCGCAAAAAGCGGATCTGGCTCTGGATCCTGCTCCCGGTCGTTGTGCTGGCGCTGGCCGCCGGAGCGCTGTATTACTTCCTCGTGTGGAATGCGCCCGAGGCCCGCGTGCAGCGCGCATGGCAGAAAACGGCCGCTGCCCTCGAGACAGAGGTCGGCCGCCCGGAGAAGCTGATGGCCTTTGCCGAGACGCTGCAGGGCCCGCTGAGTGAGCAGCGCGCGCTGACGGCCACGCTCACGTTTGAATCCAACGGCGAAACGCTCGCGGCCGAGCTCCATTCGCAGCGCGACAATGCGGCGCGGCGCCTCGGCGGCACGGCTGAGCTGACCGTGCCGTGGGGGGAGGGGACGCTGCCCATTTCGTTCTACGGCGATGCGGAGGAGCTGCAGCTCACGCTGCCCGGCATCACGGACGAGGTCTACAGCATCCCCGCGCACGGCATTGCCGAGGCCTATGCCGATTCCGCCCTCGGCAAAATGCTGGGCGAGCTCGGCTCGCTGGAGGACCTTGATCTGTTCCCGGAGGAGACCGCCAGAGACCCGGCTCTGTCTGCTGATCTGCAGGATAAGCTCCGAACCTTCGGCGACAGCCTGAAGGTCACGAAGGCCGGGACGTCCGTCCTGACGCTGGACGGGCGCAGCGTGCCGGTCACGAATTACGACATCGACTTCAGCAAAAAGCAGCTCACGCGCCTGTGCAGAGCCTTCTGCGATGCCTATGAGATCGATTTCACCGTCAATATGGGCGTGAAGATGAGCACAGATACCGTGATCGGCGAGCTGATCGACAGCGTGCGCACGCCGCTGCATGTCTCGGTGGACGGCGACGGCATGGTCCGCGCGTGGGAGATGACGACCCGCGAATCCGGGACGGATACCACGGTCCGCATCCTGCTCGCCGGAGAGGAGAACCCGTGGAACCGCATCGAGGTCTGGACGGCCGAGGACGATGCGGAGCCGGAGGTCCTGTTTGTCTGCGGCCTTACCGGTCAGAATGGCCTTCTGACGCTCGCCGTCGGCGATGAGACCGGCAGCTATGGCCTGCAGCTCGTGCTGGATGACGCGGCGCAGAGCCTGACGGCCCGCCTGTCGACGGGCTTTGGTGCAGAGAAGCTCGACCTGCTCACGATGAACTACGGCACGGAGGACGGCGGCGCGCAGCTTGGCGTGACGCTGGACCTGCCGGACCAGCTTGACGCAAAGGCGACGCTTGACCTCCACTGGGCAGCACTGGAGACACAGCCCGAGGCGCTTTCGGACAGACCCGTCGGCCTGTTCGACCTCTCCGAGGACGAGCTGACGGCGCTGCAGGAGAGCATCGGTGCGCAGATCACACGGCTTCTCTACGGCGGCGACATGACGACGGGAGAGACGGATGCGGTACTTACCGGGACCTGGAAAATGCAGGTCGACCTGACGCCGAACCTGCTCGATGCGCTCAACGATGCGCTCGGCCTGGATCTGCAGATGGATGATCCCACGGTGATGACGATGCTCGTCACGTTCGAGGAGGACGGCAGTTATCACATGGACTATGACGCAAAGGCGCTCCGGGAAGAGCTCAATGCGCTGGAGGACGCGCTGTGTGAGAAGTATCCCGATCAGGAGGCGCTGCTGAAACAGGCTTTTGCCGGTTTGCAGCTCGATGTGGACGGCTCATCCGGGACCTATACGGCCTCGAACGGCATCCTCTACCTGACGCAGAGCGGGGAGGACTGGGAGGATATCCTCTACTATTCCGTGGAGGACAACAAGCTCTATCTGACGCCGCCGCAGGACGAGGAAAGCGGCGACTGGGGCGGAATGTTCGGCTCGGAATACCCGATGGTGTTCGAGCGCGTGGACTGAGAAACACCAATCGCACAGTCCGGTGTAGGGGAGCGGACAGCCGGACCCGGCACTGCTCCGACGCAAGAAGCGGGCTATCGTCAAAACGGTAAACACTCTCGATTTGTCATTGCGAGGCCCCAGCGGGGCCGTGGCGCCCTGAGCGCGAAGCGCGAGGAAGTGCCCTTGGGGTGCAATCTCGGGAAGGCACTGCCGATGCGAACCAGCTGCCGATAAAATGGTATGCACCGATTGCGTCTGTAGCGGCGCTCAGCGAGCGCCATGCAGACCGGCAGTACTTGCAGCATCGATTCTATGGCATAAGGCTGCCGGATTTGTCATTGCAAGAAGGCGCGGCGATAAGAACGGAGGTATCCTTCATGAAAAAAGCGATCCCGATTTTACTGGTCGTATTTCTCTGCCTGCTTGTCGCTTTTTCCGCTGTCTGCGAATACCGGCAGCAGCACCCGGTACCGGAGGAGCTGCGGCTGTCGTTTGATGCCAACAGCGCATACCGGTTCCGGAATGCGAAGGGAGAGACACTGGAGTATGACGATCTTGATTTCAGCGGTGATATGCAGATCATAGACAGCGTGTTGGGCGGTGTTGACGCGCCTCCGTACTTCTACCTGACGCTTCCATACAGCAAAAGGCTTGAGGCTGACTTTGTGGATGGAGGACCGGATGCTTACGTTCGCGTCAGCACGGATCTGGCCCTGTGGGGCGTAGAAGGAAGCGGGGTCCAAAGGGCCGTGTTCACCGGCTCGGGCATTGAGACCACGGGCGAGAATATGGACTATACAGTACGAGCCTGCGTTGTTGATGACCTCTATCTGGAGGCGACCGGCAGCGGGGAAAGCCATATCCGTTGTGTGCAGAGGGGCGGGAAGCTGTATCTCACTGCGCAGGACGCCGCGCTTACCGTGAAGTTTAAAAGCTTCCTCGAAGAAGGGTCGATGGACTCTATGGATTTCTCTGCCGGAGAGACCTGCACCATCCGCATCCGCGACGGCGGTATGGAGTTCGTGCGCTAGATCGGAAACGGCCCACAGATTGTCATTGCGAGGCCCCAGCGGGGCCGTGGCAATCTCGGGAAGGCAGTTACGTTTTTGACGTCAACCCGCGCGGCTCGGCAGTGCCGCGCCGGATCTGACAGCCGCACTCCTGCAAGCGAAATTGCAGAACATGTAAAAAAACAGGGCGTGCAGCTTTCGATCTGCACGCCCTTCGCGGTTTCTTCAGTTCTCCGAGACATTCAGCACATCGGCCAGCGAGGTATCCTCAAAATAGGTGTTTGCGTTATAGAGGAACAGCACGTCCGTGACCTGCTCGCGGGAGATGACGGACTCGACGTTGTCATAATAATACCGCGGATCGATGAGAATGATGTGGTCGTAATAGGGATAGAGGAACTGCATGAGGCAGTTGGCATAGGAGTCCTTGAACAGCAGCAGCGTCTTGCCGGTTTCGGCCGTCGTGTAGACGTCCACGCGGGGGTAGTTGCCGCCGAAGAACACGGTGTATTTGTCCTTCTGGTCCAGCGCGCTGCGGTCGTAGATCGTGGCGGACGTCTCTGCGGCATCGCCGTAGGAAACGTAGTATTCCACGTCCGTCTGCGGGACATACAGCTCCACGGTGTCATAGGCGGCGTGGCTGCCGCTGCGGGAGGCCAGCGTGCCCTCGAACGTGGTGGAGACGGTATAGGTGTCGTAATTCTGGATGGGCTGCGAGATGCCGAGCTGCGCTGCCATGGCCTCAAAGGCATAGCGCGCGCCGAGGCTCGTCCAGTGGTGATCCGTGCGGTAATAGAGCTGCTCGTCCGTGTGAGCGGAAAGTGCAGCCGAGACGTCAAGGAACGAAATGCCCTGCAGGCTGCCCGCCAGCGCAGTCAGGTCGGCGCTCTGGTCGCGGACCGGCGCATTTTTTGGGAGCTTGTCCGCCAGAATGCACGCGGCGTTCGGAATGACGGCCATGTTCAGCCGCAGGTCCGTGTGGCGCGCGGCAAAGGCATTGATGGCCTCCACATTGCGGCTGTCCTGCGGCGGATCGGCGGGCGGCTCCATGAGATAGTCGCCGCTGCAGAGGTAGACGCCGTTGGATTCCTTTTGCCCCGTGAGCTTCAGGAAGCGGAGCCGCAGCGCGATCCAGAAATCGCGGCCGGCGAACTGATCGGCCGTGTAGGACTCCAGATCGGAAAACCAGCTGCCGTCCTTCACGGCGGACCAGCTCAGCTTCGGGAACTGGGCCAGCTTGCGGTTCTCGCTGTCGGAATAGGTGCGGTCCGGGGTGAGCAGGCTGCCGAGCGTCAGGCAGAGAATGGTCCCGAGCAGGATGACGCTCATAAGAAGGCCCTGCTGCAGCCGGGCGCGCTGGTAGGCAAGCCGCCGGGAGCGGCGCGGATTTCTGTGTTCTTCCAAAACCATCGCCTCCGATCAGAACTGGAAATACAGGAAGGTGGAATAGGTGTCGTTCATCATCAGGGCGATGCACAAAAGCAGCAGCGCCAGGAACAGCACCACGGAGAAGGCCTGCCAGGCCTTATTGCGGCGCAGCAGATTGCCGCCCACATGCGAGACGACGGGGAACGAGCCGATCGCGCCCGCGAGCAGCAGGGGCCAGCAGCCTGCCAGATAATACTTCGCCGTGGCGTCGACGAGCGCACTGCCGCTGCCGAACATCCGCCCGATCCAGCCGAAGGCCGCAGCGGGCGAGGACGAGAAGAAGAACACCCAGCCGATGAGCACGAGCAGCAGCGTCAGCACATGGCGCAGCAGGCCGGGCAGGTGCTCCAGCGCGCGCTGCAGCACGAATTTTTCGAGGAGGAGCAGCACGCCGTAATAAACGCCCCAGAGCAGGAACGTCCAGTTTGCGCCGTGCCAGATGCCGGTCAGCAGCCAGACGAGCAGCAGGTTCGCGATGGTGCGTACCGTCCCGGCGCGGCTGCCGCCGCAGGGAATGTAGACGTAGTCGCGGAACCACGCGCCGAGCGAGATATGCCAGCGCCGCCAGAATTCCGTGATGCTCTGCGAGACATAGGGATAGTCAAAATTCTTGCCGAAGCGGAAGCCGAACATCGAGGCAAGGCCGATGGCCATGTCCGAATAGCCGCTGAAGTCGAAGTAGAGCATCAGCGCATAGCACACCGCGCCGAGCCACGCGCTCAGCGTGGACAGCTGCGTCATCGGCAGGGCGGAGAGTGCGTAGAACGTTGTGCCGAGCGTGTTGGCCAGCAGGACCTTCTTCGCAAGGCCGATGAGGAACAGGCGCGCGCCCGAGCCGAAGCCCTCGCGCGTGACGGGGTGGTCGCGCAGCTGCGGCTCCATCTCGGCATACTGCACGATGGGGCCGGAGACGAGTTTCGGGAAGAACGTGACATACAGGCTGAAGTCCAGCACATTGCGCGCAGCGGGCGCACGGTCGCGGTAGACGTCGAACAGATAGGACAGCAGCGAGAACGTGAAGAACGACACGCCGATGGGCATCGGCAGCTCCCTCGCACGCAGCGCCGTGCCGAGCAGGGCGTTGAGATTGTCCACAAGGAAGCCGTAGTATTTGAAGAAGCCCAGCAGCAGAAGATTCACGAGCACGGACGAGACGAGCACGAACCGCCCGCTCCGGCCGCGCGCTTTCTGAAGCGCCAGCTCACGGCCCGCAAAATAGTGGAACGCGATGTCCAGCACCATGAGGACGAGGTATTCCGGCGTCCCCCAGGCGAAGAACACGAGGCTGCACACAACGAGGGCGGCGTTTTTCAGCCGTTTCGGCAGCACAAAGTACAGGATGAGGCTGACGGGCAGGAATACGAACGGGAAGACGAGTGTACTGAATGCCATAGCTTCCCCTCCTTACAGCGCGCCGCGGAACGCCTGCTGCACGGCAGCGGCGTCCTTATGGACGATGAACAGAACATAGTTGCCGCGGATATCCAGAATGGAGTGATTCGTCAGCAGGTCATACTGCTCCAGACCGTAGCCGTCGAAGCTGGTCTTCTGCGTTTCGAGCCGGGCCTCCACAGCGGCGCGGACAGCCTCCTGCTGCGACGTATCGCGCAGCTTGAGCAGAAGCAGCTCCTCGGCCTCCATGTTTGTCTGCGGGTAATAGAGCAGGCAGCCGTCAAAATCGGACGGATTCAGGCCGTACAGGCGCTTGACCATCTGCACGCTGCCCTCCTGCAGGGCGCTCAGGTCGATGCTCGCCGTGACGGCGGAGGCCACATCCTCAAAGGCGGCCGAGCTGACCGGCTCCTGCCGGAAGCTCACCACGAGGAACACGACGGCAAGCCCTGCGCACAGCCAGCGCAGCAGCTCAAGCAGGATCGTTTTCTGTTTCATTTGTCGCATCCTCCGCTTCTGCGGGGCTGTCCAGCCCGGCAAGGATCAGATTGGCAGCCCAATAGGGGTAGAATTCCGGGCGGACGTGGATGCCGTCCGGCTGCCAGAGATCGGCATAGGTCTGGCAGATCTCGGTATTATCCGCAAAGGGAATGCCGTTTTCGGCGCAGGCCGCGCCGACGGCCTCGCTCCATTCGGGGATATTGCGCCATTTCGAGCTCTTCTCAAAAGCGGGGTCCTGCGCGGGCAGGATGGAGCTGACGACGACCGTCACGCCGGGCAGGGCCTCCTTCAGGTCGGCGACGACCTGCAGCAGCTCCGCGACATACTCCTCCTTTGTGTCCCAATAGCCAATGCTGATGTCGTTCAGACCGTAGCACAGGTAGACATAGTCCGGCTGCAGAGCGCGGATATCGTCCATGTGCGCGGCGACGTCGCGGATGGTGTTTCCGCCGTCCGCCAGCACGCGGCTCTTTTCCAGAAAATCGAAGTAATAGAAGCCGACGGCGCGGGAATCGCCGAGGATGACGTAGCTGTCGAACATGGACCAGATGTCCAGCTCACCGCTCGTGATCTTTGCAACGAGGGCATCGCGCTCCTCCTTCTTCTGCTGGGCCAGCAGCTCCGCGCGGCGCTGCTTCTCCCGCTCGCGCAGCGTTTCGGCGATGGCGGAGGCGTCCTTTGCGGCCGCGCTGTCCAGATAGGCCGTACCAGCGGCGACGGCCGCGCCCTCCTTCGGGGCGGCGGGCATGCTGCCGAGCACCCATACCGTGAGCAGCACGGCGCACAGCAGCGTCAGGATCCACGGCATCAGGCCGCGGCTTTGTCTTTGTTTCATGCTCTCTGCTCCTGTTCAGCGGCTGTGTCCGGAGAGCACAGCCAGAGTAATTATATTCTATCGTATAGACGGATATTTTGCAACCGAAATCCCGTATATAAGACGGCGGTGCGTGCCGGATGTTTCACAGCCAGAGCTGGACCGCTGCGCCAAGCAGGAGCTGCACGGCCAGCATTACGGGCATGCCGACGGAAAAATGGCGGTGGAGCGTTTTGTGGCGGAACAGCTGTATGGCGAGAACGCCGCCGAGCGCGCCCCCGGCCGCCGCCCAGCTGAGCAGCACGCGCTCGGGGATACGCCTGCGGCGGCAGCGGGCGAGATGCTTATCCCATCCCATAAGAAAAAACGTGACGGCACTCATGAGAAGCAGCCAGCACACATAGTATTTCAGCATCAGGATCATCCTTTCGGAGGTGGAATATGAAACGGATTCCATGCATTGCAATTGTCTGCCTGATTTTAACATTGAGCGGCTGCGCTGTCAAGAGCGCGGCGAATGCGGAGACGGTCTGTGACCCCGGCTCCGGCCCGGAGCCGCCGCAGTTCTGCCTAGCGGCCGAGCTCCCGTCAGAGCTGCAGCGCTCGGCGGAGGACTCCGCAGAGGGACGCAGCGTCTATACGCGCGCGGACGGGGCCTATGAGGTCGTCATCGAGACGGCAGCCGGGTCGCCCGATGCGGTGCTGCGGCAGCTGACGGGCCGCGAGGCGGCCGCGCTGGACCCGGTCTATCTGGCCTGGCCGCAGGCAGATCAGTACCAGTTCGCGTGGACGGGCGCGGACGACGAGGGAGAGCTTGCCTGCTGCGGCACGCTGCTCTATGACGGCACGACGTGCTACACTCTGACCATCCGCTGCGCGGCAGAGCTGGAGAAGACCTATCATGCCGAGTTTGCCCGCATTCTGGCGCACACAAGGCTGACGGACGCCGCATGACCGGCCTGCGATACTTTTTTGCTTGCGTTTTCCCGGCCTTTGCGGTATGATAGGGTATACGGTCCGCAGAATGCGCGCCGATTTTTGTTGTTGGAGGCGCTGCCTGTGAGATCTGTTTCCTGTTTTCTGGCCATTGTCCTGGCCACCCTCCTGCTGTGCGCCTGCGGCGCGAAGGACGAGCCGAGAGCCTCAGTCGAGTCCGTCGTGCAGGAGAACTGGCCGCAGTTTTCCGATGCCGAATATGACGAGACGGCCGGAACGCTCCGCCTGACGCAGGAGAGCACCATGACCTATGCCTCCGCGCAGAAGTTCGGCGGTGAGGTCTACAAGGACGACCTGTCGCTCGAGAGCTACCTCGATATCGTCGGCGTCATTTCCTATGATGTCCGCAGTGCCTGCGGCCTGCAGGAGCTGACGGTCACGCTCGAGGGCGTCAGCAGCGACGGACAGACGATTTACACCGTCAGCAGCGATGGAACGATCACGTCCTGTTGGCAATAAAGAAAGAAGAATCCGTATGAAAGAAAAGCTCCGAATGCTGTTTGACGAAAAACTGTGGAAGTTCCTGCTCGTGGGCGTGCTCAACACGCTCGTTGGCAACGGCCTGATGTTCCTGCTGTATAACCTCGCCGGGTTTTCCTACTGGCCGGCGACGGGCCTGAGCTATGCGCTTGCAAGCGTGATGAGCTATTTCCTCAACCGGTATTTCACGTTCAAATATCAGGGCAGCGGCTGGGAGACGGCCCTGCGCTTCGCGCTGAATATTGCCGTGTGCTACGGCCTTGCCTATGGCCTTGCCAAGCCGCTCGTGCGGCTGATCTTCTCCGGCCTGTCGAAGAAATGGGCGGAGAATCTGGCCATGCTGGCGGGCATGGGCCTGTTTGTGGTGTTCAACTACTTCGGCCAGCGCTTTTTTGCTTTCCGCGAGAAGAAGGCGGAGTAAGGAACGCTGGTGGAGGGAGCCAGCAGATTCCCGGGCATTCCCGCCGGCCGCACGCGTTATGTAGGGGAGGGGCATGCCCCTCCCGGCGCTGTACTGTCGACTTGTGTAGGCTCTCGTTAAAATAGGGATGACTCCCGAATTGTCATTGCGAGGAGGCGCAGCCGACGTGGCAATCTCGCAGTGCTTGGTTGGATAACAGGGTACTCCCGGCGAAAACGCAACTGCCTACCCGAGATCGCCGCGTCAGGTGGTGCGGCAGTGGATCAGTGCCCTTCTGCGGTTGACTTTATCCCGGCGGTTTGCTATAATCTCCCTATTCTGTTCTGGAGGTGGTAGCTTGCTGCGCAGGCTTCTGCATAAGATCGTCCCGCCGGAAAACAGCCTTCCGCTTGCCATCACGGGCCTGATGAACCTCATCGCCTTCAGCGGCCCGAAGCTGCTGCAGGTCCTGGGTTGGAGCCTTCCCATGCACGATATGACGGCGGCCTTCGACCGTGCGTTCCCGTTTTCCCCGGTCTGGGTCTTCGTCTATGTCGCGGCGTTCCCGTTCTGGATCTATCAGTATTCCGTCGTGGCCAAGGAGAGCCGCTCCTTGTGCTATCGCCTTGTGGCGGCCGATTTTGCGGCCAAGGTGATCTGCCTTCTGTTTTTCGTCCTGCTGCCGACGCACAATGTCCGCCCGCCGCTGGAAACGGGCGGCTTTACGGGCTGGGCCATGCGGACGATCTGGCTGCTGGACACACCGACGAATCTGTTTCCCTCCATCCACTGCTTTGTCTCGTGGCTCGGTACGCGCTATATCTATGAGTGCCGCAGCCTTCGTCATCGCGGCCTGACGTGCACGCTGTGCACCGTCGGCTCCGTGCTCGTGTTCCTCGCGACGATGTTCACGAAGCAGCATGTGTTCTACGATGTCATTAGCGGCGTGGCTGTGGCTGAGATCGGCTGGCTTGTCGCGCGCTATACCGGATTACCGCGTCTGTTCGAGCGCCTGAACGGGCGCTTCCTCCGCACAAAACTTGCCCAAATGATCTGAGGCAGCGCTGCACGATTGCATCTCGCTGAATTGTGAGGTGTTGCCTTGCCATCTCCGCGTCAATAAGAGCGCAAAAAGCGAAAGAAGCCCGCTGCGGTCCCGCAGCGGGCGAATATTTTAATTCCGGAAATACGATCTGTCCTGCCGGGCAGGGCGCGGCATGCGTGCTCCGCAAGCAGCGTGCTGCCTTCCGCCGCAGCAGCCCGGTTCAAGCGCCGCAAAGGGCGGCTGCGCGGCGGAACGCGGCGTCATGCGCTCCGCACTTCCACCCATAGAATAGCATACGGCGGCGTACCGTACCAGCACGCCGCCGTAAATTCTTTGTTAAATTTACTTTACACGGATGATGCACTCGAAGCTCTCGCCGTAGTAGGTGACGGTCACGCGCGTGACGCCGCTGGCCTTGCCCGTGATCTTCGAGCCGTCTGCCGTGCAGACAGTCGTGTCCTTCACACTGTAGCTTGCGCCCTCGACGCGCTCGTCGTTCTCATCGAGCAGCCGCAGGTTGAAGCTCTCACCCACGCTGAGCGTGACGTCCGTCAGGGAGAGGTGATAGCCGCCCTCGGCTGTGTCCTCGAAGCTGCAGCGCACGATGAGCTCGGCCGTCTTGCCGCCCACGTCGGCGATGATGGTCGTTACGCCGGGGCCTTTGGCCGTGACAAGGCCGTCCTCGTCCACGATGGCGACCTTCTCGTCCTTGCTCGACCACTTCACGGCCTTCCCGGCGGGCAGGTTCGTGACCTTGACGCGGAGCGTCTCGTTGTGCAGGCTCATGGTCACGTCGCTGTAGTTCAGCTCCGGCTTGAAGCTGGCGGCGGTTGTCGGCTCGCTCGGCTCCGTGGCGTCCGTATCCGGCTCCGTGGAGGCGTCCGTGGGACTGCCGCTGAAATCGCAGGTGACGGCACAGGTCATTTTCCGTTCGCCGCACGTCACGGTGATCGTGGCCTGCCCCTCGCCGGCGGCGACGATCTGGGCCAGTACCTCGGTCTGGTCGTAGTCCGGCGCGCTCACAACGGGGTCGCCGGAGATGCGGACGATGCTCTCATCCGAGCTCTTGAACGACACGGGCTGCTCGCAGCTGGCGTTGATGGCGACCTGCAGCTGCAGCGTCTCATCCGCGGCGGAGAACCTCAGATGATCGGGCGTCAGATTCAGGAAGGTGCAGGAGGAATCGTCCTGCGCGGCGGCCGTCTCGCTCGGCGTGGTCGCCCGGAGCACATCCTCCAGACCGGGCCACCAGCCGATCATGTCGCCGATGAAGAACAGCACGACGAGCACGGCCATCGTCAAAAAGACCACGGCGGCGCGCAGATAGCCGCGCGGGATGCCGCCCTGCGCCTCAGGTGCCTTGGAGCTGCGCTGCTTCTGCGGAACGCGGCGGCGCTCCTCCAGCCGGGCCTGACGGTCCTCCTCACGCCTGGTACGCTGCGCATCCTGCTGCGCGCGCTGCTCCTCCTGCTGGGTGCGGCGGCGGGCTTTGCGCTCCTCCTCAGTCAGGCAGCGGCGCGGCGCGGCGGGCGCGGCCTCGGCGCGGGTGGTGCTGCCGCAGAGCGGGCACTTTTCGCGCGAACCGTCATAGATCGTGCCACAGTAGTCACAAACAACTTTATTTTCCATATCTCAACGCATATCGTGCTATGCTTGGTCTCCTTTCCTCCGGCATACGACAGGAATCGCCTCCGCCGGTTTTTCCTATCATACCATTTTCCGAAGAATATGACAAGAATGTTCTTGCATTTTTTGCAAAAATATCATAGTATATACTAGAAATAATTTGAGTTCTTGATTTAGGAGGCGAACCCGATGTCCGAACTGAAACTTGTCTCCCCTCTGCTGGATCAGATGTCCGTTGAGGAGGAGATCGCCGGGCACAATGGCTGTACCTGCTACGCCCTCCGCCACGTCCAGTCGGGCGAGCGCTTTGTCGTAAAGCGGATCTCCGTCCCCGCGTCTGACCTGCAGGTGCGGGCGCTGATCCTCTCCGGCGCTTACCCGGATGACGCCGCCGTCCATGCCTATTACGGCAGTGTTGCCGAGGATATCAAAAACGAGCTCGACACCGGCATGCGTCTGGCAGAGAACGGCTATTTTGCGGGCGCGAGCTCTTACCAGATCGAGCCGAAGGAGAGCGGCATCGGCTACGATGTCTATATCCTCTATCCGCGCATGGTCTCGCTGCGCGCCTTCCTCGACCACAGCGCCATGACCGGCCTGCGCGCCGTGAACCTCGGCATCGACCTGTGCGATGCGCTCACGGCCTGCCGCGATGCGGGCTATCTGTTTGAAAACCTCAAGCCGGAGAACGTGTTCCTCACGCAGTCCGGGCGGTTCCTGCTCGGGGACCTCGGCCTTGCGCCGCTGGAGGACCTGCAGTATGCCTCGGTGCCGGAGAATTACCTCGGCCCGTATTCCGCGCCGGAGCTTTCCGCCATCACGGCATCCCCAAACCCCACGATCGACCTGTATGCCATCGGCATGCTGCTCTACCGCATCTATAACGGCAACCACGGCCCGTTTGAAGACGAGGCCACGGGCGAGGCCATGGCGGACAAGCTCCGCCTGACCGGCAAGGCCATGCCGAGGCCGATCTATGCCGACTATGAGCTGGCTGCCATCATCCTGAAGACCTGCGCTCCGCGTCCGGAGGATCGCTTCCAGACCCCGGCGGAGCTGAAGCAGGCGCTGGTCTATTATATGCAGCGCAACGAGGTGTCGGACACGCTCATCGTGCCGCCCATCGTCACGCCGGAGGCGCCGCTCGCGCCCGAGGCGGAGACGGCCGAGGAGGAGGCACCTGCCCGCATGACGGACGCGGAGCAGCTCGACGAGAAGTTCCGCACGAGCTTTGCCCCGGACCTTTCCGGCGCGGGCACGGAAAAGGACATCGATCCCGACGCCGTGCCGGACGCACCGAAGCCGGAGCAGAAGGCCGAAGAGAAGCCGCAGCCGCCTGCCGCCCCTGAGAAACCGGCTGAGCCGGTCGAGGAGGCCGAGCCAGACAGACCGGCGGAGGCGGTCGAAGCAGCGGCCGAAGCGAAAGCGGACGAGCCTGCAGAAGAGACCGGATCGGCGGAGGAAGCCGGACCTGCCCCGGCAGAGCCGGAGGACGAGGACCCGGATCAGATGGACCTGGATGCCTTCCTCGCCTCGGTGAATGCGGCCGTCGGCGACGTACCGCCGCAGCCGGAGGAACCGGAGCAGGAAGCGTCCCCGGACGAGCCTGACCGGCCCGCCGAGCCGGAGGCAACCTATGTTGACAACGACGCGGAGAGCACGCTCCCACCCGAACCGGAGAAAAAACCGAAGAAAAAGCGCCGTGCCGTCACGATCGGCATCGTGGCTGCGCTCGTCGTCCTGCTGGGCGCGGCGGCGTGGTTCCTGCTTTCCTATTATTTTGTGCGGGCCGATGCCCTGCGCGTCGTGCGCTGCACGACGGAGGAGCTGACGGTCGCGCTGGAGAGCGGCGACAAGGCGGCGGACTTCCGCCTGACCTGCTCCGACATGTATGGCAATTCCTATCCCGCCACGGCGGCCGACGGTCAGTACGTCTTCTCCGGTCTGTCGGAAAACACACAGTATACTATCACCGTCACGGCTGCTGACGGCCACCGCCTGAGCAGCCGCGGCGTCAGCACCCTCTCCGTCACGACGCCGGAGGCCACGGAGATCACGGATCTGACCGCCTCGCTCGGCGATGCCGACGGCAGCGTGGTGCTGAGCTTCAGCGCCAACGGCCCGACGCCTGCCCAGTGGACCGTGTCCTATGCGGCGGGCGACGGCCAGAAGCAGTCGCAGCAGTTCACCGGCAATACCGTCACGGTCACCGGCCTGACGCTGCAGCAGAATTACACGTTCACGCTCGAGGGAACGGATACCGTCTTCCTCACCGGCACGACGACGACGGAGTTCAAGCCCATCCCCGTTGTGAAGGTCGATAAGCTGAATGTCAGCAGCATCGAGGGAAACACCGTCACCGTGACATGGGAGACGGGCGAAAACATTCCCGCAGGCTGGACGGTCACCTGCGAGGCTCGTCAGTTCACGACGGTCACGCAGACCGTCACGGAGAGCAGCTGCGTCTTTGAGCTGCCCGACCTCAAGCGCGATTATGCCTTCACCGTCTCGGCCGAGGGTATGCCCGCGCCCGCCGTGCTCACGCTGCCCGCCAACCCGCTCGTTGTGACGGGTCTGCAGGCCACGGCCAATGAGGACGGCACCATCACCGCCTCGTGGCAGACGGCCTCCGGTGCGCCCGCCGGCGGCTGGTATGTGACCTACGGCGTGCCGACGAGCAATCACGAGCCGCGTCTGCAGGAGTGCACGGAAAATTCCGTCACGCTCAAGGGCCTCATCCCCGATGCGGATTACACGATCTCCCTGACGCCTGCAGACGGTGCGGATGTGTTCGGTACCGTCGAGGCCAGCGCCAGAACGCCGTCCGGCGGCCGCTTCGACCGCTACGGCGCAACGCCCTCCACGACCTATATTTCCCTGTGGGAGACGCCGGCGGAGGTCAACTGGGATTACCGCTCCCTGACGACGTCCAAGACCTCCTTCTCGGCGGACGAGGACATCGCCCTGTGCCTGGAGCTGACGCGCAAGGAGGACTCCGACGACGAGATCACCCTGCTTTATGTCATCCGCAATGCCAACGGCGAGCCCGTGAGCGATGCCTCGGCGCAGCTCACCTGGGACCAGATGTGGCATGAGCGCCGCCATACCAGCACGATCCCGAATCCGGGCGCGGCAGGGGAGTACACGCTGGAGGTCTATGTGAACCGCCAGCTGCTGAAATCCATCGATTTCGCGATCTCCTGATTCTCTTTCGTTAACTATCCGGCCGGAGCAGGAAACCCCGGCCGGGAGTATAAAAATTTTATTAAGACGGCTCTGCCGTCCTAAGCGAGGAGGCAAATAATGCAAAACTGGTTTGTTGTAGTCATGGGACTGGTGACGGTGTTCGTCGTCCTGATCCTCATCATCGGACTGTGCTGGCTGCTGGGTCTGGCATGCCGCGGCAGCTCGAAGAAGGAGGAAATGCAGGCCGCTGCCGCTGCTGCGCCTGCACAGGAAAGCAGCATTCCCAACCGCGCAGAGCTTCTTGCCGCCGTTTCGGCCGCCATTGCCGAAGCCAGCGGTACGGATGCATCTGCGATCCGCATTCTTTCCGTCAAGAAGCTGTAAAAACATATTGAGAAAGGTGAACAAGAAGTATGAAAAAGTATCGTGTGAACGTCAACGGCTCCCTCTATGAGATCGAGATCGAAGAAATGGCTGCTCCTGCGAAGATGAGCGCCGCCGCTCCTGCTGCCGCTCCCGCCGCTGCTCCCGCCGCCGCTCCCGCTCCTGCCGGTGCAGGCGCTCAGGTCAAGGCTCCGATGCCCGGCACCATTCTGGATGTCAAGGTCCAGGCCGGTCAGTCCGTGAAGAAGGGCGACGTTCTCGTCATTCTGGAAGCCATGAAGATGGAGAACGAGATCTGCGCTCCCTCCGACGGCAAGATCACCGGTGTGAACGTCCGCAAGGGCGACTCCGTCGAGACTCAGGCTCTCCTCTGCACCATCGCGTAAGCGGGTAAGGAGATGCCGTATGTTCAAGAAAAAGAATAAGAACCTGCACCGCGCGCTCATTGCGCTCATGGTGCTGGGGCTTCTGGTGTGCCTGTGCTTCACCCTCGCCTCCGCCGCCACCGCTGAGCTGGACTCCTCGTCAGCCGCGGAGACCACCGCTGTAGAGGAGCAGGGCGCACAGTCCAATACGGAAGCAATGACGAATTTCCTGAATCAGGCTGGCATCGCCACCCTGATCCACAATGCGGACTGGAAATCGATCGTCATGATCCTCATTTCCTTCGTCCTGATGTATCTGGCCATCGGTAAGGGCTTTGAGCCGCTGCTGCTCCTGCCGATCGCCTTCGGTATGCTGCTGACGAACCTGCCCGGCGCAGGTATGTTCCACTCCGAGATCTTCGAGGGCGGTCATATCCACTGGGACCTCATCAAGAACGGCGTCACGCTCTCGAATGGTGCGAATGAAGCCGCCGGCCTCATCGACATCCTCTACCTCGGCGTAAAGCTGGGTATCTACCCCTGCCTGATCCTCATGGGCGTTGGCTCCATGACGGACTTCGGCCCGCTGATCGCCAACCCGAAGAGCCTGCTGCTCGGCGCTGCCGCACAGCTCGGTATTTTCATCGCCTACCTCGGCGCGCTCGGTCTGAGCAAGCTGGGCATCCCGGGCCTTGAGTTCACGCAGAAGATGGCTGCCTCCATCGGCATCATCGGCGGCGCGGACGGCCCCACCGCGATCTATGTCACGTCCCGGCTGGCCTCCGAGCTGCTCGGCCCGATCGCCATTGCCGCTTATTCCTATATGGCGCTCGTCCCGGTCATCCAGCCGCCCATCATGCGCGGCCTGACCACGAAGAAGGAGCGCATGATCCGCATGGACGCCCTGCGTACGGTTTCCAAGAAGGAAAAGATCGTTTTCCCGATTGCCGTCACCGCGTTCGTCGCTCTGCTCGTTCCGAGCGCAGCTCCGCTGGTCGGCAGCCTGATGCTCGGCAACCTGTTCCGTGAGTGCGGCGTGGTCGACCGTCTGTCCAAGACCGCGCAGAACGAGCTCATGAACATCGTCGTCATTTTCCTCGGCGTCTCCGTCGGCGCTACGGCGAAGGCCGAGTCCTTCCTCAGCCCGATGACGCTCGGCATCCTCGCCATGGGCATTGTCGCCTTCATGTGCGGCACGGCCGGCGGCGTCCTGCTTGCCAAGTTCATGAACATTTTCCTGCCGGAAGGCAAGAAGATCAACCCGCTCATCGGCTCTGCCGGTGTTTCCGCTGTTCCGATGGCTGCGCGTGTCTCCCAGAAGGAAGGCCAGCGCGAGGATCCCAGCAACTTCCTGCTCATGCATGCCATGGGCCCGAATGTTGCCGGTGTCATCGGCTCCGCCGTCGCCGCGGGCGTGTTCATCGCCCTGTTCGGCTGATAAGGAGGTATGTCCGTTATGGAAAAGAAGAATCCGCTGCGAATTACAGAAACCATCCTCCGCGACGCGCACCAGTCTCAGGCTGCCACGCGTATGCGCATCGAGGATATGCTCCCTGCCTGCGAGCTCCTGGACAATATGGGCTACTGGTCGCTGGAGTGCTGGGGCGGTGCAACGTTTGACGTCTGCATGCGCTTCCTGAACGAGGACCCGTGGGAGCGCCTGCGCACCCTGAAGGCCCACATGCCCAAGACGAAGCTGCAGATGCTCTTCCGCGGCCAAAACATCCTGGGCTACAAGCACTATGCCGACGATGTCGTCGAGGAATTCTGCCAGAAGTCCATCGAAAACGGCATCGACGTCGTCCGCGTGTTCGACGCGCTGAACGACATCCGCAACCTGCGCAAGGCTGTTGAGTCCGTGAAGAAGTACGGCGGCTGGGCCGAGGTCGCGCTGAGCTACACCGTCAGCCCCGTGCATAACGACGATTACTTCGTCGGCCTCGCCAAGGACCTCGAGAAGATGGGCGCAGATTCCATCTGCATCAAGGATATGGCGAACCTGCTGCTGCCGCTGCACGCCTATGATCTCGTGCGTAAGCTGAAGGACAGCGTCTCCGTGCCCATCCACCTGCACACGCACAACACGGCCGGTACCGGCGACATGGTCAACCTCATGGCCTGTCAGGCCGGTGTGGACATCGTGGACTGCGCGCTGTCTCCGCTTGCCAACGGCACGTCCCAGCCCGCCACCGAGTCCCTCGTGGCGACGCTGCAGGGCTCCGACCGCGACACCGGGCTGGACCTTGCCAAGCTGAACGAGGCTGCCACGCACTTCCGCAAGGTCGCCGACAAGCTGAAGAAGGAAGGCTTCCTTGATCCGAAGGTCCTGCAGGTCGATACGAAGGCCCTGATGTATCAGGTCCCCGGCGGCATGCTCTCGAACATGCTCGGCCAGCTCAAGCAGGCAGGCCAGGAGGATCGCTATTACGACGTGCTGGCCGAGGTGCCCCGCGTCCGCAAGGATTTCGGCTATCCTCCGCTCGTCACCCCGACGAGCCAGATCGTCGGCACGCAGGCCGTTATGAACATCGTCGCCGGTGAGCGCTACAAGATGGTCCCGAAGGAATCCAAGGGCCTGCTCCGCGGCGAATACGGCAAGCTGCCGGGCAAGGTGAATGAGGAAGTCCGCCGCAAGTGCATCGGCGATGACAAGGTCATCACCTGCCGCCCGGCCGACCTGCTCAAGCCGGAGCTGCCGCAGTACCGCGAGGAGTCCAAGGACATCGCCCGCTGCGAGGAGGACGTTCTGTCCTACGCCCTGTTCCCGCAGGTCGCGCGCAAGTTCATGGAAGCCCGCAACAACCCGAAGCCCGCAGAGCCCGAGAAGAAGGCCGCCGATCCCAATGCGGTCCGCGAGCTCTATGTCGAGGACCTCGGCAGATAAGCCAAACAGCAAAAGACCCTCCCGCCGCCCGGCGGGAGGGTCAGACTGTCAAAAAATTGCCCAGCTGAAAGTTTCGGAGGGAAGAAAAGTGTGAAAGGAAACCGTCAGGGTGTCCTTTCACGTTAAATAACCCGCCGCAGCGGCAGGATTGCAAAATAAGTACTACAGAAATTCATTTTGCAATCCTGAAAGCAGCTTGGCGAAAAATCCCGAAGGGACTTTTTTGACAAGCTGAAGACCCTCCCGCCGCCCGGCGGGAGGGTTTGTTTATGTCGTCGTAAGAGAGCCGGTTGGCTGCCGGTTCTTCCCTGAGTTGTCATTGCGAGAAGGCCAAAGGTTGACGTGGCACCATGAGCGCGAAGCGCGAGGAAGTGCCCTTGGGGTGCAATCTCGGGGAGGCAGTTGC